>Ga0214544_1004239_pt1 | contig 28931 bp, 13 predicted proteins | sample CNSS3metaG_FD_160074 | JGI IMG/M metagenome (GOLD analysis project Ga0214544, IMG submission 160074) | Root nodule microbial communities from cowpea collected in UCLA plant growth center, Los Angeles, California, USA - CNSS3 | ecosystem: Host-associated > Plants > Roots > Nodule | place: USA...
AAAAAAAAAAAAACACTCGAAAACGCAAGAACACAACCATCCATGAATTCGAAACAAACACAGAAAATTAATACTCGAACAATCACAACATCAAATAAACCCCTTAGCAAATAACCCAATAATTTCAGGCCTGGCACAACAATGTGGTGGCATCAGGGTTCATAACATCACATCTCCATTCAAATTTCAATCCTAAATCAAAAACCCCAACCATCACAGCGGTGAATCCAAATAAGGAGGAATGAAACAGAAATAAGAGAAAGAGAAATAAGATGGTTACTCTGAATAGAAATCCTTTCCTCCAATTATCCACTCGCGCAATGGCTGAAACAGAGGGTACCAGCTTCGTAGAGCGTTGGTGGGGGAAGCCAGTGGACTCGACTGTTGCGCGACGGTCCTCGTTGATGTCGCTGGCAACGGAGGTTCACCGGGAATGGCTAAGGCCGGATGTGCAGCGGCTCACGCTGTCGGACCAGTTCGGTGAGGAATGGCGGTGGATGCTAGAGGCTGTGAACGACAGCGAAGCTTGCCGGAGATAGAAAAGTGTGGCGGCTCAAGAGCAAATCGAAACCCCAATTCGAAGAGAGTTTGACACGGCAGAATCAGAAATTGGGAAGTGGTTCAGTGTTAGTTGCGGAGAGGATGAAGCGGTATCGATGGGAAATTCGAAGGTTGGGGAAAAATCGTGTCTGTGGAGTTGGGGCCGTGAAAAAGGTGAGTGAAGTAAATTTGAAACCGTGAGTGTGTGCGCTGTGAGCGTGAGTGGTTGTGAGTTTGAGTGGTGTGCGTTGTGAGCGTGAATTTAGCGAGTGTGTGCGTCAGTGAAGGGAGTGTGAATTGGTGCGTGAGGTGAGTGAATCATTGAATAGTGAGTGGTGTTGGAGGGGTGGGTGGGTGGATGTTAGAAAAGTGAGTGATGGGTTTGTTTTTAGAAAAGCAATAGGGTGGTATGAATTGAAAAAATAGGGTGTGTTGTATAAAAAAAATGGGTTTCTATGATTTTAACTTAACTAATTAATTAATTTTAAAAATCTTCTTTTTACAAACTTTATTTCAACCATTTTTGTTTATACATTATTACTTTTTTTCTATTTTTAAAATTTTTAAAAATATATTTTATTTACACGGACGACCAAGGTTGACTCGACTAAGTTTGGCCAAATACGGTCGAATTTCGTACATGGCCGATTCCGTCGAATATGGTCAAATTCAGTCGTGTCGACTCAGTCGAATATGACCAAATTTGAGCTAGTCTATCTTGACCTTCAGCCTAGCCTAACTAAAAGTTTCGATTGAAAATTTGGATTGGATTTTTTTGATTACCATATTTGAAAATCTGGATTTAGAGATTGGATATGCAATCCATAAAATATATAAAATGTAAATCAAATTGAAATCTAGATCGAATAAAATGAATTTTAAATGGATTGGATTTTTAATAAAATGGATCTGGAATGAATTGGATTGGAGCAAAAGTGGACCAGATCAAGAAAATTAGATTTTTTGCTCACCCCTATCTTTCGGATTTGAGGCTCAAAACCCATGTCCAACATTCTGTCAACCTCATCGAGCTCAAGTTGTGAAACATGCTTAAAGTCAATTTTCTTCATTTCAAGTATATCTTTGAGCGGATTGGGTGTGAAAACAACAATGTCAGTTCCCCGATCTAACTCCTTTAGTTGAAGGGCTTTAATACAGTGTTTGCATCACAAATGTAGTGTAGAGAGTGGTTTGCGAGTGATAGTTATAAGAGGGTGTTCATCGATTTGCAAGATAATGTCCTCATCCCATCTTGCTAACAAGAGGAGATTTGTGGGTGATAACTAGCTTTCTACAATAGTGTCTCTCTCATGTGTGAGTGAAAAATTAGTTATAGAACTAATTTTCATGTATGTGTGAGTGAGGGAATCAGTTATAGAAACGATTATCATATGTGAGTGTGTGATTGTGTCAGGGTCTTGAATGATGAGGTTCAGAACCTCTAATGGTGGAAGGTTTTTGGAGATGTTAACTTCTAGGAGACAAGTGGATGGTGGTATGCAAATATTACGAGGTTCTAGTAGCAGATGAGAAATCGATAATAGAACCGATTCTCATGTTTGTCTATTGTTTGTTTAATTGTTGATTTTATTATGTGTATTTAAGAATAACAAAAATACTCATATCCGCAGGTATCCACAAATAAAATCTATGACAAATAATTGATACCCGCGGGTAGCAAGTACATGGTATTTTGATACTCGTTTATAAACGGATCATGTACAAATATTATACTATGTGTACATGTGAGTATTCATTATTCACAAAAAAAATTAAAATTATATATTATTAATTTATATTTTGGAGATGTACCTGCATGTATTATATTATTTGTAGCCATCCTTGTGTGTTGACACCTCATTTCTTTCATTGCAAATTGATTCTACATTTATTTAGAAGGAATCAATTGTTTATAGCAATGGACTGCACCGATAAATCATTCATAGGCCTTAATAAAATTTTATGTTTAAATGTAAATAAAGTTTACAAATGGGTGTTAAGCTCTTTAAATTATTATAGAAAGCAATTTGAAATGTTAATATATTATGCTTGAATATATATATATATATATATATATATATATATATATATATATATATATATATATATTCTCATATGAAGTTTTCTTTTTATCTAAATATATCAAATACATTGTATTCTTTATTTATTACGGTTATTAATTTTTTTTTCAAAACTATTCAAGACCATCTTTCTTAAAAAAATAATTTAAACTAATCCAAAAAATTGTTTTATATTACTTTTAATAATAAGGGTACTTTTAAAAAAATGTTTCAAACCCAATGTGATTCCTCCACTATTATAGAATGAATTATTTCCTTAAGTGCGTTATTCTTTTATCATCCCACCCTCTGAATCATGTGGAAGCCTCTACCAAAAATGAGATGATTTGATTGGACCACAGTATTTGAGACCAACCTTTAAACTAAGTCCAAACTAGTGAAATAAGATGAATTGTCAATTTATCAAGGCATTAAGCATAAATCAAATCACAAACTATTGAATGAAAGCATAAATAAATATTCAAGAAGTAGATGTATAAAGAATTAAAATTAATTACATCCAACCTCAACATGAGAGAGTTCAACTACTTACAGAATATAGCAATGCAATCCCAACAACATCTAGACAGGATTTACAATAAAAGCCTCTCCCTCGAGCCTCCAACTATATTTCTTCTCTACTACTACATATTTAATCTTTCACTCAATGCATAGAACCAAGATATGAGGTCTTCATTTATAGAAATTTTCACCGACTCTTAGCTCTAACTTATAGCGCTCAACCATAGAGGTTTCCTTCTACAAAGGTTTTCTTCTTTCTTTGTTGCATTAAGTGCTCAACTTTATTTTCTTGTTGCTTAAGTTGTGCACTGCCTTTGATTAACCACCTTTAGTGCTCAACACTATTTTCTTATGGCTCAGTTGCAAAAGTCGCATTCTAAATCTTTCATAACCGCCTTACTAGCGCTCAACGCTATGTTCTTGTGGCTCAATTGCAAAATTCACATTTTAGATCTTTCCTTGGCCACCTTATTAGTGCTCAACGATGGATTTTGAGACTCAGTTGCATCATACTCTAATTCTTTGGGAAATTGCTGCAAATCATCATAAATTCATCAATTCCCTATTCTTCTACTTCTTAGTAACTTAACTATAAGCTAAAAAATGGGTTGTTTACTTACAAAATATGATAAATTAAAGCATGATAAATGTCAAATGTGGAAATTAATATATTCTAGACACTTATCAAATGGTAATAAATAATGGTTCTCATAACTAGATGAGAATTTTTTTCCACAAAGTAAAGCTAAGGAATGATGCACATATTGTTGGGATGGGGAAATGCAATGTTCGAAGGGTTATGAATGGTATCACACATGTAATTTATCATGTGTACTATGTTCCCAAACTTAGGAATAACCTATTGAGTATAGGACAACTTCAATAGTAAGGCTTGACTATAACAATTTAGAACAACAAATGTAATGTTGTTCATTCTGAAAGGGGGCTGATTATTGAAGTGAATATGAATAGCAGCAAAATGTTTATACTGACAGCCACTATGGCAACAACAAACACAACATGTTTCCATGTGGAGCTGGAAAGTCATTCTCAACTATGGCACAACCGATTAGGACATTTAAGTTATGATGTCTTAAAAACATTAGTTTTTAAACAAATGGTGAACGAGTCCCTAAGATTTGTGCACACATTGCCTAGATGGAAAAATCCAATGTCAAGGAAAAGCATATAGAGAGCAATAGAGAAATTATAGGTTGTTCATGTTGACTAGGGATGTCAAAAAAATTTGTACACACGGATACCTACGGATAAAACCCGCAACGGGTAGGAATTTAGAATATGTACCCACTATATTCTAATTTAAATTAAATTTAAAAAATAAACATGACTAAAATATTAACACATTGATTTTGAATGAGTTAGTTATATTTTATTAATTGGTTTTAAAATACAATCTCACTTTTCTTTATAAACTATCATTCACGATTTAAATGAGTTATTTGAACTTTGATTGAAATTTATAAATGTTATGTATTATATTTTATTTGAATTTATGGTTAAAATATGTTATTAAATATTTAAAAACAAAAAATTAAATACTTGCGAGTACTTACGAATATTCAAGGATATTAAAAAAATAGGCAAGTACCCACATAACGGATACCTACACAAATATGGGGACGAGTACGAGACGAATATTTATCCAACGGGTAGGATACGAGAGAGTTACTACCCATACCATAATTGGCCCATTGACATCCCTAATTTGACCTATGTGGGGGTATATTCATTTAGTGAGAAGTCAGAAACTTTTTTTTTTCTTTAAGAGTTTCAAATTATTGATGAAAAAAAAGGCTGGAGAAAGCATCATATTTTTACGGATAGATAGAGGGGAGATTTACTTCGAATGCTTTTGAAGAAGTTATAAAAAGCATGGCATACAAAGCTAGTTGACAACATATGCTCCAAAAATATTTTGGCCAAAGACAACAAGATGGTGTGTTCACATTCTCAATAGAAGTCCCAGAACAATAGTGCAGGACAAGATCTCCAAAGAAGCATGGAGATGAGTGAAGCCATTTGTTGAGTACTTTCGAGTGTTTGGATGCTTAGATCATGTGCATACACCAGATCAACAACGGATCAGATTAGATGACAAAAGTAAAAGACGTGTTTTGCTTGAAGTTTGTGATGAATCAAAGGAATACAAATGATTCGATCCAATCAATACAAGGATCATCATCAACAAACATGTAATTTTTGAAGAACAAAATAGTTGGAACTAGAAGTAGAATGAAACAAAAAATTAGTAAGACGCTTTGGACTCGGGAGAAAATGAAGCTTATATGAGTGACACATAGGAACAACTTGAGTAGAATGAAGCAAAAAATCTCAAGAAAAAAAAAAAGTAGCAAAAATACCGAGTGCAGGAAATACCAGAACTAACTCTGGTCAAGTATATAATGAGTTTCCTATCCCAACCCATAATATTCATGTTGAAGGGAGTGCTAAAAGGTATGTAGAAGAGAACCTATTTGGATAATTGATTATGACAACATAAATGCAATGATGGCATCAGAAGATGATCTAGTGACATTTGTAAAAGTTGCTAAAAGCAAGACGTGGAGAGATGCAACATAGAATGAGATGGAGACAATAGAAAAGAATAAAACAAGGGAATCGTCTTATTTGTCGACAAGAATAAAGCCAATTGGATTTAAATGGATATTCAAAACCAAACTCAAAGAGAATGGAGAAATTGACAAATTCAAAGCAAGGTTGGTAGCAAAGGGATACACACAATAATATGGAGTGAACTACACTGAAGTGTTTGCACCAATTGAAAAACTCAATACCATACGTACAATACTCTCTCTATAGCAACTCAACATGGCTGTAAATTTTTTTAACAAAGACATGAAGAACACCTTTCTTAATGAAGAACTGAAGGAAGGAATATATGTGCAACAACCAACTGGTTTTGAAAAGATAGGTGAAAAGAAAAGGTATACAAGCTAAATAAGGCATTGTATGGGATCAAACAAGAACCAAGAGCCTAGTACAACAAGATAGAAACATATTCCCTACGTAATGGTTTTGAAAGGTGTTTTTGTGAACACACGCTATTTAGAAAATCAACAAAAGGAGGTAAACTTTTAATTGAGTTTATATCTGGGTGATTTAATATACACTGAAAATAATAGGAGCATATTGTGATGATTTTAGAAGTTTTATGATGTTAGAATTGACATGTCTGATCGAGGAGGATGTGGTATTTTCTTGGAGTTGAAATTTTGCATAATACACATGGAACTTTTATGTGTCAAAAGAAGTATGCTCAAGATGTATTGTCTCAGTTTCACATGAAGGTTTGCAATGTTGTCCAAAATTCAATTGTTTCTGGCATAAAACTATCAAGGAATGGTACAAGGCCAAAATGGATGTTACTCTATTCAAATAAGTAGTTAGAAGTCTCATGTACTTGACTACTTCTCCTTCATACTTGATGGATGGAGTTACCCTAATTAGCATATTCATGACCAACCTAACAAAGGATCACCGCCTGTAGCTAAAAGGATATTGAGATACTTAAAAGACGCTACCGAGCTTGGCATATACTATAAGAAAGAGGAGAGCACAAACATAATGGCTTATACAGATAGTGATTTTTCTGGAGACATAAATGATAGGAAGAGTACTTCTGGATTTGTGTTTTTCTTAAGGTTTGGAGCAGTTTCACGACCTTCTGAAAAACAAATGGTGACATTATCTACAACAAAAGCTGAATATATAGATGTTGTGTCTTGTGTTTGTCAATGTATATGGATATGGATTAAAAGGATAATGGAGACTCTTGATTTCAAAAATCAAAATAACATTATGACTTTATGTGTCAATAATTTTGTTATTCAATTGTCCAAAATCCAGTTTTTCAAGGAATGAGAAAACACATATATGTGAGATTTTATTTCTTAAAAGATCTTGTTAAGATGAAAGCATTGAGGTGAGCTACTACAACACACAAAATCAAGTAATTGATATAATGACCAAACCACTCAAATTGGAGAGCATGCTAGACGTGATTGAAGCATAAAAAATAAACTAAATGTCTTTCTTAGCATTTAGTTTAAGGGAGGGAATGTTAGTAGATATTGGTTTTTTGAATTTCTTTTAAGTGGAAAGTTGTTATGTTTTTTTTAGTAAGCCTGTGGAGCAGAAATTTAGCTTATGATCTAACCAGTTATCAACCCATGTTTACTCGTAAAATTAGTTGGCTGATATATATATTTTTTCATTTTATTATGTTATTGTATGATCTTTCAGTATTCAAGAACCAAATTCAAGTACAAAATTTCACATAAAATATTACTTGTTGTGTTAACAATACAATCTTTTTTACCATCTATGTTATGCACTAGTTAACTATGGACTAATGAGAAATCTACATCACTACCACCACCATGTTGTGGCGACAAGCTATAAAACCGCTACCAATTTTCACCTTAACCGATTTTTGATAACACTAATACATGACTATTAAAATGTAATGCAAATTCTAAAATTTTATAGAAAAGTTCAAGATAGGAAGTAAAAATCTATAACATTTTATATAAGTAAAAAAAATCTAGAAACATTCTACACAAATTTAACTAGCCTTTTTTACGATAATCATATGAGTAAATATGAGGTATATATATATATATATATATATATATATATATATATATATATATATATATATATATATATATATATATATTCATGTACACTACTATTAAAGGAAAACACACAACACATTCTATTATTTCCTCAATTTTATTTATCCTATCAACTATTCCTTATCCGCTTCAAAATACTAACAAGAACAAACTAACCACGTATAACAGTTTCTCGAACTATTTTGACTAGGTCTTTCTCAATCTGACTCGATGGGTCATTCAGTAGGAAATGGATTCCACATTTGACTTCTATTTATCAATTAATTTATCTAGTGCTGCTGCCATATACATGTATTTCTTTGCAGTCAAGTTCAATATTGACTTGAATGTCGCCCTCATTTTTTCCTTCTAAAAATGCATGCATTGTCGTCACTTTTTTCCAATTTAGGTGTGTATATACACATACAACAAATCACTTTTTTGCTACATAGCTTCCTAGCTAGTGCTAATTGGTCTGTAGTAACTTTTTAATCAATGGAGAAACACCAAATGATGCTCCCAGCATCATCATCAACAACTTTTTCATCTGATTTTGAAATTGCTTACAATTTTACTGTTCACATCAGAAAGAGAAGGGTTTTAATAACTCAAAGGAAAGAGATATCAGCTCCCAACAAAAGTGACAAGGAAATAAAACGCAAATCAGACACAGTTCGGCGAAAATCCATGAAACAACCTCTAGATTATAGAGATGAAATGTAAATTAATGACATTAAAAATTGAAATGCATTCCCATGTATCTGGCCATGTTTTCGGGTTGGCACAATAATGGTGTTTAACTTTCTCAATCACTTTTTTCTTTTCCTGTAGGATTTTTCTAGTTTCAGCCAAAGGGTTTATTGGCCACTTTCAATCAATACCTTTGTTAAGAAAATTATTATTCAATAGCTTTCATCCTCAAACCCACCATTCACCTCTGGATACAAATTTTTTAATGTCTCTTGAGGATTTATGAGGTAACTCAGCACATGTTTCCTTAACAATTGGTTAAGCACTCCATAAATTACTTAAACTACTTTGCATGCGTTGCATAACCCAACAATAAGCATATGCACATGACTTGTCAGATGAATAGTTTTAAATGTTTCTGTAACTTTTTCTCACTGATCTTATTTGTTTAAAATAGAAAACGGTACTCCTATCAGAATATAACATTACTATGCCACATTACCGATCAAAAGCCAAACAGAAACACAGAATTACATATTACGAGGATGTTTACAACCTCTGATGAATCAAGTATGCAATGCTTCAATGAAAGTTCCATAAAACTCATAAAAAGAAAAACCAAGCAGCACACACTTTATTTGCAGAGGAGAATAGTAAAGTAAGGTCATTTATAAAGCATTTTTGGAACTTTAAACACACAAAGCAGATACAATTTCTCACGCAACAATCACTGTATATACGACATTTGAGGCCCTTGATGCGATTTGGTATCCCACCATTGATGAACATAAACACCATTGCTTCTAAGACCCTTGTAAATATCCATGCACTGTTCCCTGCTGTTCACAGTTCCCTTTTTACCTTCTTCACTCTCTGAGCATCCAAGAAACAACTCATGAACAAAGCATATGGTTCCACTCTCAAATATGTCTGCAAGGAACTTCATTTCAACATCTCCAACACTCATCTTCAGAACCACAAAATCAGCATACTGAACTGTTTCTTTAAACCACTTAAGGAAATCAAACTCCTCCTCTCCCAAAAACGGATCCATATCAACATTGTGTGCAGCAACCCTCCCAGCCAACCCCGGATGATAAACAAAGGTGACACGAGGCCGTTTCACATAGGACAACACAGAAGCATTGTAATGAACAAAATACACACTGAAAGCCTTAAGCTGAATGGGATAAGAAGGTGGGAACCAATCACTGACATTGATATCTGCATTAACCAACTCCCTCACCCCAATATCAATGTACACCAGCTTCTTCCTACTAGAAGTATCCACTAAGTTTGGCAAATAGGAAACACTTCTCTCATACTTGACATCTTTTCTCGCTCTTTCCTCCGCGAGAGGCTCCATCAACTCCACCAAAGGCTTGGTGAATGCAACGCTACCGCAATCTTCAGGAAGTACACGGTTATAGAAAAGGGAGGTCGAGTTTGTGTTTTCAGATCTTTTCTTGAAAACCACGAGGCCGAGTTCATTAACAAAACCCACATGCACCACAGTGGAAGATGTGATCAATGAAGAGACCGAGGATGAAGAAGAGGAACCAACAAGCAAGACCCCGATTCCACCAGGCTTAAGAATGCGCTCGACCTCAAGGACCAGCAACGCAGGGACAGATACGTTGTTCACATCCTTGGAGAAGACGAAGTCAAAGGACGAGTCTTGGTACTCAAAGTGGGACGCAAAGTTCTTACTGGTGTTGAGACCGACAACAGTGGAGAATCCGAACCGTCGCATTGTGGAGACAAGGATGTTAGAGCCTTGTCCAATGCAGAGGGTTTTGGCGCCATAGTTCAGGAGGCGTTTAGCCTTGAGAATGGCGATGACGGTGGAAGTTAAAGCGGTGTGGTTGTGACATTTGATGGAGTCAAAGGAACCCCAGAAGGTGTTGAGGATGCGGCTCTGGAACAAGTAGGAACCAGCGGTCAAAGTGGTGTTTTGGGAAGGCGAATCTGAGTGATCGACGCAGTCAACGTAGGTCTTTGGGGTCAAAGATCCCAACTCGAGGGTGGGTAGGAAGCGAACGAGGGAAACAAGGGAAACAGCAGAAGCGAGAAACAAAGCGCGGAAGAAGACGTGACGGGCTAAGGAACCGGTGAGAGAGTGGAATTTGGAGGACTTTGAATCCATGGAACTGTTGTCACAGATGAGAGGGAGTTGCAGAAAGTGACAGTGACACAGAATCTTGTCACAAGACAATGAACTATTCAAGACAAAGTGTAAAACCTGGAAAAAAGGATGATTTGAGGCATGCAAAGACACTCTTGTCTGGTTTTTCGCATGAGATAATTTGATGAGCCTAGTAGCCAGTTAAGGAACATTTTTGCTTTATGTGATGTAACTTCATGACCCAGTTAAGAGTTAAGGAAGTTTGTGGTTGTTCGGAAGAAGATGTTGAAGGAAGGGTTAAAGTGGTGAGGAACCAACACATAGAATAAGGTGGGACACAACACAGCAGTGGCACTCACTTCACGATGTGGGAACCTTGTATCTAGATTTACGTGGCACCATACGGAACTAACTTCCTTATTCTCTTGTTCTCACGCCGAACATCAAAAATAAAAATATTGATATAAATTGTAATAATGTAGCAGTAGTGTTTATTTGATACTATTTAAATAGAGATTCCTTTTTTTGTCCTTTAACTTGTGCTTTAAGATCACTAACAGCTTTTGTTTTAGTGAAGGATTTACAGCTCGAAGATTCTTAAAGAGGTTTAGTTGTTGAAAAATAGTGTATGTGAGTAAATAACCGATGATATGAAAGAATGGATTTGAAGATGCGTGCCTAAAGTTAGTCGTTTGCATTTTCTTAATCTGTTTTAAAGTGAACACTGTCGCCTTTTTTAAGGACTTGAGATTCTATCATAATCTCTTGTCCTACTCTATCATCGGATTATTTGCTCCCACAGGACACACTATTTATTGTTAATTCCATATTTTGTATTAGGGTGCTATTATTACCCATCAAATTTTTACACAATTTTACATCCACTTTTTACTCTTCAAATTTTTTATTTTTTCTTTTCCTATAAATACAAGAATTATTTTTTTCATTTAATTAAAATACTTTAAGTTGTCAACTAATGCAAATAGGTTAGAAAAACATTTTTCTTTGTATTACTAATGCTTTTGTTTGATTACCGAGATAGTTAATGTGGAGTAGTGAACATGGATTTGACTATCCATCCTTATTTTCAAAGAAAAAAAATTTATCTTCATTTTTATCTTCATATCTAATAATAGATATGATATTTTTGTTTTATCTCCACGGATATACTCATATATGCTTCCAGACCTTTTTTACCATTCAAAATATTAATTAAATATTTAAAAAATATAAAAACCAGTAAATAAATCAAAAGGATTTGAGCAGGGCGGAGCATAAGGGACAGGAGGAGGCCCTCCAAAAGTTTTAATTTTTTTTTTAATTTATGTAGTTAACAGTTATGATTTTTTTTTAAATTATGTATAGCATTTTAAAATTTTTTGAGAATTAAATTAAATATTTTTATTTCTTTTATAAATCATAATATTTAATGAATTAATAATAAAATCTGAAATCACAATACAATAAAGAATAAAAAATTTATTAAAATATTTTTTGTTTGTCTTTTAAGTTTCTTATTCTCATCTTTAACTTTTATCTTTACTTTTTTATTTTTAAAGTCATTTTTGAAAAAAAAAAATGAAGTACATCTCTTCTGTTTCACTTGATAAAGAAATATTAGTTTAATAATCAATATTATCTTTTTATCTCATGAGCCTTTTGTATATTAATTTTTTTATGAATATAGAAAAAAATATATTGTACTGTGTTTTTTATAATTGATTTTTAATTATGGCTTGATTATCATGAATTTTTCTTTTAATATTTATCTCTCAATTTTTTATTAGATTATGATAAATTATTTTTTAGTTCTAAACTAGAAAAAAATGTATATCGGTGAAGAATAAAAAAACAAATTCATATTTTAAAAGTGATAAAAAGGAAACTATCTGTGAGGATGAAATCACGACATGTTCAACTCCTTCAAATATATTCTGAATCATGATACTAATGATTCAATTGTTTAACTATAGAAGCTATTTCTTAAATTTCAAAGAACTACATATGTAATAGAAAAATTAATTTCTATAATGAAGATTATTAAAACAAGATTGTTAGAATAAAAATGGAAGATAAATTTATTGTCTTGTTGAAGGTCGAGCTAGTCCAACTAACATCAAAGGTCAAGTTGAACCGAAATTCCACCAAAGTCATCAAATATAAGTTATACTCAAAGGTAAAGTTAAGTTCACCCTAAAATAAAAATTAATTTGTTTGATTCAAATAAGATAATTTAAGATATTTCAATCATTTATCCTAATTATTTAAGAAATGAGGAGAATTCAATTAGTAATTTAATTATTAAATGTTTTAATTTCCTTAATTTCCTAAAATTGTGTAAATCCCTCGTTTCAAACATAAGGTTACTCTTTTTCAACCGATTATCTTTTATCACAAATTATTAATTGTTTGACCATTTAAGATTACAAACTAATTCCTAATAATTACAAAATGGAAAGAGTGGTCCCCGGTCTATAATAGAAAAGAAAAAAAAATACTCGATTGAACATTTAAACCTAACAGTATAAGTTCGAGTAACTGAAGTTGTGCTAGTCAAAGGCTGGACTGATTTCTCCAATTACATAAACCTTTTACAAGTACAAATCTACTTAATCTTTTTCTTTTATATATACTTTTTTCGTGATATATTTCTTTATTTACTTGTACAATAATAAATAAATAATTTTTAAAATTTTCTTTCTACAAGTAAATTTTTTTTTTTAAGATGCTTAAATTTGAAAGTAAAATGTCATCTATATTGGAAACTTTATTATGGGACTAAAAAGGGATAAAAGAGGATGCAAAGGGGTTTTGAAGGATTTTTTTCTAAAACTCACGCGGCTGATAGTGAACATTGAACTAACTTAATAAATAGGTGCTATGATTGAACATTAGCAAACCCACACTCCCCTTTAGCTGCTTCCATTTAAGTTCGGTTCAAAACAAAAGGAAAATAAATTTTTTTTAATAGGAGTAGATATTATAACAATTCATTTAAGAAGAACTTGACATAAAAGTAAGAAAAAAAATATTTATAAGTAGATTAAAATTATGAAATTATATAATTACAAAATTATGCATATATTTATTATTGGTTTCTTTATAAACGTTTTTTTTTAATTCACACCTTTAAATTGAGTTATAATTCTTATGTAATATATTTATACTTTGGCATATAATTATTAAGGTATTTAATAATTAATTATTCCTTAAAAAATTATTGTTACAAAAGCATGTATTTGTTTAAGATAATTTACTGTTTTTACATATGGAAAAGCGAGTATTACATGTGTTTATATCAATGTATTTATACAAATGTGAGAATAGAAATGCAAGATAGGTGAGGTGAGAGCTCCTTTGTGCGGTGAAGAGATCTGTGAAGAAAGTGATAGTTTTGACCTAATTACCCTCATATAATCAAGTCATGCACATTGGAGAATCAATTATCATCGGTCTTGAATTCATGTATTGGAATGGATATTCGATTCTCCTCTCTCTACATTTTAAGAAGAATCAATTCTTGTATTTTTCTTGGCTATGGTGATTTCATTAGTGATTTGATGCTTGTTGGTTGTGTGGGGTTAGTGCTTGATCATGGTGGTGGAGGTGCCCCATTGATGGCTACGCTTTGTGTTATTGTGGTGGTCGCAGTTCAAAGTGTTATGCGTTTTTGTGGTGGAAGTGGTGCATGCTGGTGGTTTTGATGGCCTTAGGTCTATTTGGTGTTGTGTTGGTGGTAATTGTAGTTGGTGTTGCTGGTGGAAGTGTTGGCCTCACTCACTAGTATGGGTGGTGGGGGTGGGTCTCTGAAGGAGTTACTAGTGAAAGAAAAGCCAATTGTTCTGATCTCAAGTTCGTCGTGTGACATCGTTAAGGTTAATCACTTCCCATCTAGGTATTATCCGCTTTGGAGTCTGTGTTTCGACATGGTTTTGTCCTTAAAAGACGTATCGAAAGGTGGAAAAAATATTTAAATTGGCTTAGGCCTCAACTCTTAAGCGATATGGAACTATTGGGTGTGGTAGGAACATAAGTCCCCTAATCAAGATGTAAGGGGAGTAAGGGTTCATCCCAAATGGAGGGCTTAAGAGAATTGAATATTCTTCTAGAACATTGTTTCTTACCCCATGGTGGGCGCCAATGTTTCAATCCCAAGTCCGTTAAGTGACATCGTTAGAGTCAATCACCCCTCATCCGAGATATTGTCCATTTTAGAGCATGTGCTCCGTTATAGTTTGGTTCTTAAAAAGTACCCTAGAGGGTGAAGGGAGAAAATTTATTTAAAGTTCCTTGGACATCGACTCATGAGCAATATGGACTATTGGCATGGAAGGATCACCAATAATAATAATAATAACAACAACAACCAGATATAGAAACTATCACTTAATTTATTTTAAATTAATTACCCATAATTTATTTCAACTAAATTTCTACCAATTTATTTTAACTCAAATTTTAACCATCCTATTTTATCTCAATATAAAATCATCAATTTTAACTTTTTTTTATGTTAAATAATAACTCACATTTCATTTTAACATGATTTACACAATTACCTTTTATTTTAAATTACTTGTATGAACAAGGGTAAAATGATGGTCATCCAATTTTATCAAATAAAACATTTTTTTATTATATCAAATCCATGACATCACCCAATTATTTCATAAGTTTTCCTCTTATTCCTCTCCATTTCTCATAATCTTTTTCTTAATCCATAGACCTCATTTTGATCCCTCTTTCCCCTCAAATCCATTAAAATCTACTCTCCAAATCCATCTTAAAAAATAAACACAAGCTAAAATTTGTATTTATAAAAAAATTAGTCTTTTTGTTATTTAATATTTAATAAATATACTAATTTGGTTTTTCATTATAAATTTGCAATTTTTATATTAAATAATATTGACTTGTAAGTATTTTAGTAGGATATTTATAAATATATTGACATTTGTAATACTTTAAAAAAAAAACATCAAGGAAATTCACATACCTTGGTAGCTAAACCTTGGTCTCTAATTTAAAATTGGAGAATAATATTAGAATCAATAATAACAAGTGGTTAAACTTTTGTAACTAATGTTAGAGACCAATTTAGACTTTAATTTACAAACCAATGATAAGATTTTATTCATAATAAAAATTGTCTTAGATACCGATAATTTTTAGTTTATAAAGTGATATCTAACTTAGTCAATATTGACTAATTATTTTGGTCTCTAAAATTGATTACTATTTAATGATTTTCTTGTACTGTATGATAAGATTATGATATTTATTTCCAACAAAAAGGTAATTTATACAAGATTGAATTAGATGAAATATCAATTCAAAAGGTCTCGTGCCATATGTCTATCAAAGAAGATAATTAGATTTGACATAAAACGTGAAGTCATATAAGCTTGAGGTTAATCTCAAAATTGCAAAAGCACAATCTTGTAAGAGTTTCTCCAATCATATTTTTCAAAATCACTTCTCCATGAAGCGCATGTAAAAGGCAAATAAGTTAAAAATTTCTTCAAAAGTACAAATAAGATTTTCACACAAAGACTTATAAAGTTGTTATACTTGGTTTTATTGAGTTCGATAAGAATTATGTTTATCAATGGTAAAAGATAATGGTCTAATCATAGTATATACTTATATTATATGAACAAGGGTGAAATTTTTTCTTAACCTTCAAGGATGTGTCTTTGAAAGTCTTTTTATAAATTCAGCAAATATGTTAAAAACAAAGAAGGATTATTTGTTGTTTCAATAAGAAGCCATCATGGATGAGAATTTAAAATAAAAACTTTCAATTTTTTCTTTTGAAAACCATGGTATCAACCATAATTTTTCAATTCTAAAAACACGTCAATAAAATGGTGTTATGGAGGGAAAAAATGAATCTTCATCCACACTACTTCTTATCACTTTTGAGTTGAAGTAGTAAATATTGTATGTTATTTGCAAAATGTAATTTATTTTAGACCATCAATTGGAATGACTCCTTATGAATTATGTTAACATATATTATTTCCATCCTTTTTTATTACAAATTTTTTATCTTGAACACCAAACAAAACATGAAAAGTTTAATAATTATAAGCCTGATGTGTAATTATTTGAATTTGATGAATCTTTTGCTATATGAATTCATTGAATAACACATGAGATAAGAAAGTGCGAAAAGATCAACCAAAAATGTCTATGAGCACCAAAGAGAACTAATTAAATGAAACTCACACATGATAAAGTATCATCCAACATAAGTAATCATAAGTGATCCCACATAAGGTACAAGAAGAAGATCATCATTCCATCTCCAACATAAAATTGAAAAATGTTAACAAAGCATTAGATGACGAGAGATGGTGCTATACAAGAATAATTGGACTAATTCTAAATAAATGATATATGAAAGCTTCTTTGTACACCAAAAGACAAGTCATTGGTAGGAGTTAAACGGGTCTTTAAGAACAAGCTCAATGAAAAAGGTAAGATTTGGATGAACAAAGTTATACTTATGGCCAAAGGTTAAGGTATAAACTATGTTGAAACTTATGCTATAGTCTAAAATAAATTCAATACGAATTTTACTTTCAATTTGCTAACTTTAATAAAATGAAGATATATCAAATAAATGTAAAAGACACATTTTTGAGTGGTTTAATTGAAGAAGAAGCCTATGTAGAATAACCTCATATGTTTGAGAGTGTCACTCCTTCAAATCATGTTTTTTCACTGCTAGAATTTTTAATATTTCGTGGCATTTTTTCTACAATTTGTTATAGAATTTAACGAAAAAGATCAAAGTACGTAAATTCTTAAAAAATCGGGACCAAATTGAAGCTTAAAAAAACTAGAGGAGCAATTTGCCATTTTTGGACAAAAAAATGAATCAAAAGAGTAATTCAACCAAAATTTTGACACCCAAAAATATTGACTGAAGATCCGTGACCGATAACACTTGATACAAGAAAGATTAATAATGCTTACAAACATTATTGAGTATGGAATTTGTATCATTCATTTTTAGGGGACCAAAAACGTTTGAGATAAGGAGGATTTCCAATGCATTAATATCCGCTAGGAAATACATTTGACTCATAAAAAAAATTAACTTAATTGGTTAAAAAGACTATATCCATTCATTTTTAAAATTATAAAACCAAAATATATCAAAATTTTATATAGAAACGAAATTCAATTTAAAATCAAAGTTCAAGATTAAAAACATACTTAATTTATACAAAAAAAATACTACCAAAACGAAATTTTCTTGTAATGACCTAACACTATGAAAAATTAATTGACTAACCTAACAAACAAAAGCTCAAAGTAAACTAACATCAAACTTTAATGTAATATCAAACAATAATATTATGGTGATTAAATGATTTATATTTTAGTATATTTTTATAAAAATATATCATGTTAATTGATCGATATAAATGAAGGATCAATAATTTTAGATTAATATAAACTTTTGTGTGTATACTTTATGTGAAAATGACTTTAAATCTAATGATTAATTTTGGAAAAAAAATCAATTAAAAGACATTAATTAAATTTAGAAAAAACTATATATATATATATATATATATATATATATATATATATATATATATATATATATATATAAAATTAATAATATATATATATAATAGTTTTCTTTTCAGGAAGAGTAAGTAAGCAATAAATATATATTATATTTAAAAAGACAAACAAAAAAAATGATAATTATATCTTAGTTAGTTACTTCTTTAGAACCATGGACTAATACAAGTTAGCAACCTCAAACACTTTTATTAATGATTTACTTAAGTTTTAAAGGTTTTATAATTTAGGTTATTTTCAATTGATTTTCTCTTAAAAGTCTCGGTTTTATTAATTTTATTTATTTATGTATATTTGTGTTTGAATTTTGTTGTCTTTGTCTCCAACTCAAATAATTTTTTTTTTTCTTATCCTTTCTAAGTTACTGATCTACTCATTTTTTTCTTTTAAGAATGACTTAATCAACAAATTGAAAAGGATTAAAAAAAAATAAACAAGTGGATCAATAAATTAAAAACTAAAAAAAGAAAGAGACAATTCCAACCATTAAAAAAAACTTCAATTAAAATATCTAAATTTATGAAATACTTAAAATTTAATTAAACCTTTATTAATTTATACGTACATAACAAATCTCAAATACATAAGTTATTTATAACCACTTGTTAGTCACAAGAAACAAGTTAATAGTTATATCTTAAGTATGTTTAAAAAAATGTAATTATAGCGGAAGGGTAACGTCCCAAAAACTGAATAACCTCGATAAATGAAACTTCATTAGGTATGAAAGTATACGATACATTGGCCATACCCAGATTACAACAAAAGGGGCCCCATATGGCCCAACTAGAAAAGTACGGAAAGAAAACAAATAAAAGCGCGAGGCCTTGTTCAACAATAAGAGTATAAATAATATAAAATCTTTCAGTAGTGGGCCCCACAATGGGTTCGACCCTGTCCAAACCATCAAGTTGCAGCATCCCTATCAACATTACCACTGTTAGGGGTTCTCACATCTGCTCACATCAACAAGGTTGATGATCATCGCAATAGAGAAAACCACGCACAACATACAAGCAAACAAAGGGTAAGCTAGTGTAAAGGAATCTCATTTTATAACAGTTCACAAGAAATTTCCACGCCAAGCATAAATAACAAGCATCATACCAAAGCTATCAAAATATATGAGACTCCAAGACTTGACTATCCGGATACGCTTAATGAGGCACCACCACGTGACAGTGGAATTATGTCCTAGAAATGAGGCGTCACCGCGAGGCCTTCGTGGAATTATACCCTTACAGGAGGCACCACCACGTGGCCTTCGTGGAATTACGCCCTGGCCCTGAGGCACCACCACGACCCCCGTGGAATTACGTCCTTTTGTCGAGGCACCACCAGGGACTCCCCTTAAGAGGGTCCGTGGAATTACGTCCAGCAGATGAGGCGCCACCAAGATCTCTCACTACGAGAGTCTTGGAATTATGCCCTACTCATACTTTATACATGCCTCACCCACCAATCAAGAACTTTCATAACATTAATATCATGCATAAGCAACAAATCATGCAACTCATGCCTTTCAATTCATACATAATAAAATAACATATCATCTCCATCTCAAACTCATATATTAATCATGCCATCATCAAGTAACCCCTTTAGTAAAGCATTTTAGATCATGCAAGTAAGCCACACATCAGTGAGCCATTCAACAACAACATCAAACTCGCTCGCTGCCTTGCTCAAACCAACAAGGTTCGCTCAGGCGAGAGGACCCTCCCGCTCAGGCGAGTCCCATCTCGCCTAGGCGAGGGTGCGACGAGGGGAACAGAGAATCCTGCGAGGTCTCGCTCAGGCGAGTCCCTTCTCGCCTAGGCGAGAGCATTCCTCGATCAAAAAGAACGCGCGTCGCCTAGGCGACATATCGCGCAATAAAAGACTGGGCGAGCCCTTGATAATCTTGCCTAGGCGAGACTAGCTCGCTTGGGCTAGAAAACCAGTACTCACCACTGTTTTCCCATACAGCAGTCAAGACCACAATCCAAAACATGTTTTAAATCGACCCAAAACGGACACAGCACCCATCAACCCATACAAACCCGAAAAGACGTCCAAAACAGCGGAAAACAAAAATAACAGAAGGTCCTAGCTTCCCTTACCTGGGAAAAGACTAGCACGAGACCTCAATCTTAAACAGCGGTGAACGGCAATACCAAGAGCGACTCTAAGTGCTGGAAAAAAGACGAGAGACAGGGGGAAAAATGGGTTATCCAGTGAAACTGTAACAGAACTATGAGCGAGGTTGGAAGGAGACTTACGTAGGATATGGAAACGGAGTTGAGCGCTGTTCGATCGGGAAAACGTAACCCTAGCAGAGCTCCTTACGGCAGTGGAGTGTGACGGCACAGTTTTATGTCTGTTTATGAAAATTAGACAAATGTGGATTAGGACAACACGAATTTGGTATTTATCCAATGGGTCAGCCTCTAGACCCAACTGCTGTAGGGCAGAAAAAAGGGACCAGAAATTAATGGGCCTTACAGGAAGTATATTTTAAAAAAAATTATTTCTTTGCAAATAAATCAAGTTTATAATTAGCAAATTCATATATATATATATATATATATATATATATATATATATATATATATATATATATATATATATATATATATATATACTTCAAATAATTGCAAAGTTTAAAACGAAAAAACCTTCAAGTACAAAATTTACCGAATATGTTTAGTAAAATTATTTTTTATTAAGTTTTAGAATATTTTAGAATGTTGAACCACATTTCATCAAATTTTAAGAATTTTATAAAGTAAATATTAGTTAAAAATAAATATATTTAATGTTTTAAGGATATAATATTAAATAGGAGTAGCATAAGATTTCTAAAAAGTATTGTTATGATGTTGTTATTGCGGTAAGTCTACTTGCACTAATTAAAATGTCTCCACTTGAGTGAATATATGTGGTATGCTTCTCTTCGACCACAGATAATAAAACAGCACCATCACCACATTGACTTTTTAGTTTTCCACTTTAAAACTACCATTCATATTTTATTATTATTAATATTATTATTTTTATTATTATTAGAATTTGGCTTCCTCTAACGGTTAATCAAAACAAAAATACACCTATAGAATAGAACGTACTCAATAATAGTATCAATTTTTATGAATACCAATATTAAATTATTAGGTAAATTATACAAAATACGGAAAAAATCGTTTTACAATTTACATATTACTCACTCTCGGTAATAAAAAAATATCTCAGAACTGAGAATCGAAAAAATTAACTTCTCAAATATATACAAAATTATATTCTTCCTCCTCTAAAAACAATGTTGGGAGGTTACATTTCTTGTTGGAATGTAGCTGGGTATAATATTAAAATAAAATAAAATAGAAGACAGTGACCAATACACTTAAAAAATGTTGGGGTTGGTTTGTTTTGTTAAAATCTTAATATGTATAATTAATGTTAATAAGCGAAGAACTCTATTAATCTATTTTCTATTTGTTCCAACAACAAAAAAGTGTTTCTTATTTGACTTCGAACTTCAAACAAAAAAAATAATAAAAATAATGTTTTAGCCGTCCATATATTATGAAAATGATATCTGATCACCTTAAGATGAAAGATAAAAATAATCAAAAATAGAAAATAATTTTTAATGTGAAATAACATGATCAAGTAAGTAATAAATAAATGAATAAATAAAACATGATAAAATGATTGTTTTTTGTATTATAATATGTATGACATGTATTATGTATTAAATTGGGAAAATATGAAACATGTCTGCTTCAAGCTTACACCACAACCTGGCTCCATGGTGCTTCTCTTCTCCACTCTTTACTATATTCTCTCTGAGCTTTTCTTCTGCCAATTTTCTTCTTCCATGATCCAGGGAAGGTTTCACCTATCTTTCCTGCAAAACCAACATTTGTTTCAATTTCAACTGTTCTGCACAAACCTGTGTTGTTTTTTTGTCTCTTTGGTTTGGTGGGTTCCCCACTGAACATGGCAACTGAAGCTACAGACTCTTCCAACCACAAAAATAACCAAGGCCATGGCACCACTGGAAGTAGAACTGATACCCCAATTCAAAAGGTCCTTCCTTCACTTGTTCTCATGTTTCTATTCTTTTCTTGCTTTGTACTAACCTTTTCTGTTTGTTTTCTTGACTTCAATTGAAGGTTGTGGTTGTGGGTGTTCTGTTTCTGCCTTAATATACGTTCTTGCCTTTTGTTTATCTATCATTGGTCATAGGTTGAGGCTGTTCATGCATGGCCAATTGGTTTTGCAGTCTTTTTATCTTTAGTTGTTGTTGGTAAGCCAACATACTTGTGTGTTGTACACGTAAAGCTGAAATATGAATTTATTGAAGAGAGGGGCATTTGGGTTCAGGTAAAGGTTGAAAATTTGGTTTTGAAAATTTAGTCTTTAGAGCTTTAAAATAAGCTTTGAATTTGAATTTTGAATACAGCAGACAAGATACTACAAGCTATGTTGCCCTTCATAATTTTTGTTAACATGCTCATATGTTTCAAGCTATTCAATTGAGTAACTTGTATTTTCCTGCTCAAAAATGAATTATTTCTTACAAATTGGGGGCAGATCTTTGACACTGAAAATTGTATGATCCTCGAATTTTCTTTCTGGATCTTTGTCTCCGGATTTATGCAATGTGGAATTTCAAGTAGTATAGTTCTTGTGACTACTATGATTTGTTCATCTTTTCAGATTTGTGAAAGCTGCTACACTTTTTCATGAATGCCAATTGTTTGATGAATTGTATGGTCGTTGGTCTTACAAAGCCCTCTTGTAAAGTTAATCAAGTATTAAGATTATAAGAATTCAGTTTACTTTGATTTCATTCTTCTCTGTATCTCCCCTATGCTAACTAATGCACCATATGCTTAAGCACTTCCTTCTAAGAAGGGAAAAATTTTCAACACCATGATATTGTTTGAAAATTAGTTAAATTGAAACCCGGCTTTTAACTAAACTATCCTCCGGCTAAATTTCTGATATATTTGTGTATCACTACGGTTTATTACATTGCAGCTCAATGAGGAAATCTTTTCCTTTTCTACTCTTACTAAAGTTTTCTTCTGCTTGTTTGTACACAGGGTCCAGCATCATCTGAAATAACAGAGGAATTTCCAAGAGATCAACATGGGACAAGGCAAAACCTGATCGTGGATATACCTGCAGTATCTCAGGAGGAACAGAAAGAAGATTATGTGAGGATAAACATGCCTCTAACTCCACCTCCAAGAAGAGTGATTTTTTCCCCTTGCCCAAGTCCTGTTTACCCAAGAAGCAAAGAATCCCCAGGTCCCTCTTCATCAAAAAGTAGATCAAATATTAAAGCCTTTCTTCCTAAACTCAGTTTTAAATTTCGTAACACAAGTTCGGAGATTGAAAAGGCTGCTTTCCTAGCACTTGGAGGATCAGCAACAGTGGCACCAAAAAGGCCTTTTCTTTCAAGGACATTATCTCTTGTCACTCCTAGAGGGAAGAAAACGTCATCTTTACCCGTAACCCCAATTGCTCATTCAAATCCTGGGTCTGTACATGGCGGGAACATGGCTTATGCAGAAACAGTTGTGAGTAGCTTGACAATTAACGCAACATGTTACATTGTAATTATTTTATATAGGTAATTAGCATATTGAAAAAATAAATGGTCAAAATAATTGTGAAAAGAACCCGTTCTTCCTTGGATATTTGTAGTGATGCTTTGTTTTCATGAAACCAGGTTTTCTGACATGATTGTATGTGTGTTTACTCTAAACTGTCAGTTTTCTTCTTTGTTGTTCAATGGACTAAACTTGAAAATGCCAAACAGATGTTAGCGTGCATCATTAAAGATTGTTCTTTCCGGATGGTTTTGCTTTAAGTTATCCTTTCAATTTTGTTTAACATGGTATTTCAGATTTATTCAACTAACCCTTATATTTGAATCTGTCACTTATATCTTGGCATCATCATAAAAAAATATTTAGTATCCATTAAACCTATTTGTACACCTCACAGATTTTTCACGCACAGCAATAAGCAGTAACACGTGCTACTCTTTTAATTAACATTTTGAATGATGGTTTCGTTTCATTTTTCTTGTGCTACAGTTGACTGAGCTGATTTGTTTTGCTTCCTATAGTCGTTTAGTGAAGAAATCATGATTGACGAAGCAACGCCTAAAAATCTTCATTATTAGTATCGGTGTCACTTGGATCAAATTAACATAAATCATACAATCCAATTGACTATGTAGCTTTCTTCAAAAGATGTATCTTTTAAAGTGTTTATCAGTGCTACATCCCCTTCAATTGACTACGTGTTCATCAGTGCTACATATCTCCTTCATGTTACTCTGAAGTCTGCAACACTACAGTTTGATATGTTAAAGCTATAAAATAAAAATTCTACATTATGTTCCAAATCATCATAGGACATTTTTTATCTCTGATAATTTGGTCCTCACTTACATGATTATGTCTGTTTTTTACTTCATTTTACAGGAGATTGAAATGAAATTACCAATTCATCGTTCTCGTTCAGTACCTATGCTTAACAAAGAAGGTAGCTCACCCGTACCTGGTATGTTTCGTATAGTTCCGACCACATTACGAGTGGATGATAAAATCGCCGCAACACCTATGACATCTCCAATTCATGATACTGGTAACATTTCTTTTCAAAATTGCTTTATGAAAGATATGTTAACCTTAGAATCCTCAACAATGTGTTACGAATCTCGATTAAACTAAACTATATGCCAGACGGAGATGGAGAGATGTTTGTTTGTTATACTCATTATAACTATCAACTGACAACTGCAAATGGCTGTCTCAGTTCCAAGTATTTCAAAGATGAGAAGGGCTAACAACATTTTATTTACAAAACTACTATATTATTTGTTAAATTTCATGTGGATCCCACCAGAAAGAGAGCAGGCCTATGTGTTCGGTGGGACTCACAAAATTCCCCCAGTGATAGACTGTATTGCTAGCATTTCTGTTTTATTATTTAGTATCTTTGAATCACTGATTTAAATGCAAAATACAATCTGCTTTGTGTATATGACACTTAATATTTTGGGTTTGGTTATTCTACAAAATAGATTTATAAACTGAAGTTATTTTGCTGACTCAACTGTTAGGAACTGTTACATGTTTCCATTGTCATCCTACTCAATCTCCTGCTTCAGCTGTCTTAACCTTTCCAGTTACATGTGTGTGTATGTATGTATGTGTGTGTATATATATTATATATACCTATGTATTATCATATACATACATGCATACACATATTCATATGCATACGCATACACATATATTGTGTTCTTTCTGAATTCTGAGTTGCTATATGTTCTCTTTGGCTGCACAAACTTATTTTCCAGGGCTAAGTGGTGGCTTTGACAATGTTGCTAATTTCCAAATCCAAAGAAATCCGTTCTTGGCTTGAACCTCTAGATTAAGTTCCTTCGATGGCAATTTTATTTACTAGAGTATTTTGTTTCAGTTCACAATGAGGATGGTGGTGAAGATATTCCGGAAGAAGAAGCTGTTTGTAGAATTTGTATGGTTGAACTTGGAGAAGGTGCTGATACTTTTAAATTGGAGTGTAGCTGCAAAGGTGAGCTTTCATTGGCACACAAAGAGTGTGCAGTCAAATGGTTTACCATTAAAGGTAATAGAACATGTGATGTGTGCAAGGAAGAGGTTCAGAATCTACCTGTCACTCTTTTACGAGTTCAAAACGGTCAGGCCCATAACATACTGGGGTCAGACGCTTCTCATTATAGGTATCATCATAACTTGACATCAATTTTAGTGGTATCATAACTTTCTCGTGATTTAGAGGAAGCTTAACTTCTTTTAGCCCTTTCTCTGGCTTTCTTTCAGTATGTTTTCCAACATAACGCAAATTTTTTATAGGGTTTGGCAGGATGCTCCCGTTCTTGTTGTTATCAACATGCTGGCTTACTTTTGTTTTCTGGAGCAGCTTCTTGTAAGTTCAACTACTGTTAGATAATATATTCCCTTTAGCCAATGTAAATTCCTGATGTTATCAATGGACAGGTGTCTAATATGGGATCCGGTTCTATTGCCATGTCTCTCCCATTTTCTTGTATATTGGGTCTTCTTGCAAGCATGACAGCAACAACAATGGGTAGAGCTTTTTCTACTTTTAGACAACTCTGTGTACTTGAACTCCTCCTTTGTTATTATATAGTATAGAACTAATTCCTCCAAAATTTTCTTAGTGAGGAGAAATCATGTTTGGATTTATGCAACTGTTCAGTTTTGTCTGGTGGTTCTTGCTGGGCATCTTTTCTTTTCATTGGTAAGAAATTCCTTTTGAAACCATAGTTACAGGACATTTTTGTGTTATGCTATTTTTTACATATGCATTCAAATAAAAATCATGTTATAAAAAAGAATTGTAGTGACCAAAATTTGTTAGAGCCATGATCAGTGAGCCAAATGTTTATAATTTCAACATGTTAGCCTTCAGTTTTAATGATAGAACACTAATTAAAATTTGCATATTAAAAATATTTCTAATGTGATGTATTTTCATACATTTGAGATGGCAGATTCATATGCAAGCTGTTCTTGCTATCCTACTAGCTACACTCACTGGCTTTGGAGTTGTAATGTGTGGAGCTTCTATTCTTATGGAGATTTTAAAGTGGAGGAGGAGATCCCTTGCTCAGTCAAATCAACAGCAAGGTTCCCAAGATGCAGTGCCACCAGATCAATCTTCTACAGTTGCTCATCAAGTTCAGACTGCTTCTGAACAAACTGAGAGCAATCTGGGAGAGTCTCCTCAACAGAGGAGTTGAGACAGAATATTGGCTTAAACATATTTTGGTCTCTAAAATATGACCTTTTTTCTATTTTAATCTCCATTTAAATTTTAATTATTTTTGGTCACTATATTTAATACGAGTAATACGTTTCTACTCCCTTACAAGCTCCATCAAGTATTAAAAGCACATTTTTTAAACAAAAAAAAATCAATGAAACAGTGTTTACTTTTGGAACAACAGAGGTTGTATTTTCAGGACCAAAAATATGTTTAAGCTATTCGCTGAAAGTATCTGGTTGTATATAATGTGCATATTGTATAGACAAGTTTGGACACGCTGGACTCTTGTTTTTGTTTTCTGATGCCATGATACATACAGGAATAGACATGTATCATGTATGGCATGATTGGCATCCATTGTTCCATCTCTCATAAAAACACAGCAATACTTGTACAATAATTGCTTGATGCAAAGTTGAAGAATGGTTGATTTTGTGCTACAATAATGGTTGAAGTTTCACATTCCAATTTATACAGTATATGATTTAGACTTCCATAGAATCCCCAGAAAGTGACAAAAATACTCTCATCTTTTACTGAATTCGTAGCCATTCTTTTTGCTGCAATGTTGTTGTAGATTTGACAGACAACAGCAAAAAGACAAACCAAATGTACGCAAATTATCATTTTGGTTCTTAAAAGTGAGAAACCAATGATACCGTAGTCTTTGAAAGAACAAAATCTTTATAAAATTCCTGATAATATCTTGTTATTATATGAGACCATGTTATTACTGATATAATACTAAGAACCAATCTGACACAAATTTGTATTTGAATCAGTTTAACATGATTAAACTATGAAGTTTAGAGACAAATGTGTGGTTAAGTTGTAAAGTAAAACATATTTACATATTTGAGAACTAAATAAAAACTAAATTACAGAGTATTTTCAGGAACTAGCATGTTTATTTGCCAAACAAGATTAACATAATTGTGAAATTTAAAATGTGTAGATTGTAAGGGAAATGGAGTCCTTTTCATGAACGTGGGTGAAAGGAAGTGGTGCTACATTCTTTTAATATGAATTGAAAGGCAATACGTGAAATGGTTGAAAAATGAACTTTTAATTGGGTGGCACATCACGAGAGAGTGGGCATGTTTTGTGGAAGTGCCACTTCTATTCCTTCTATCAAATGCTTTTATGGAAGAAACGAGATATATCTGAATTTGTAATAATTCGAGTGTGAGTATAAGTCTTAAGTTAGATAGAGATGATAAACTTAAATACATATAAAAAAAATCCTTAAATTGAATGTTTTGAAATTTTAAATTAAAAGTAGTGTAATTTGACTCATGCCATATTTCAAATAAATAGAGGCATCAGCATGTAAGCAATCGTATTTGAGAACACTGAAGAGTGAAATGGATGGTGAATTGAATCTAGGGGCTCCATATACATGAAAGTTGTGGCTGAGTTTTCTATGAACAAAAATTAACATATGAATACCTAATATTTGTGGATAAAAAGGATTCAACAATATTATATCACACAAGGTAAGTCAAAGCTAAGAAAATAACAATCCTGAAATTACAAACCCAAGATCGGAACAGTAGAGAATACTCCTTCTCTTTAGAGATGGCAAATAAACCCGTCCCCGTGGGTATTGTCCGAACCCGTCCCCGTTTTGACGGGGAATCCCCGCATTGACTGGGTATGGGTATGGGGAATCCCCGATTTTTTCAATTGGGTATGGGTATGGGGATGGGGATGAATATATCCCCGCCATAATACCCGTCCCCGCCATATTTCTATAATCATTTAAATTATTAAAATATTCACAATTAATTAAGTAACCCTATATATTCTTTTTATTTTTTATTTCTTCTAAATATTTGGTTTGTCATGAAACTCATTCTTATCTCCAATATATTTTTTATCTTATCA
>Ga0214544_1004241_pt1 | contig 28930 bp, 11 predicted proteins | sample CNSS3metaG_FD_160074 | JGI IMG/M metagenome (GOLD analysis project Ga0214544, IMG submission 160074) | Root nodule microbial communities from cowpea collected in UCLA plant growth center, Los Angeles, California, USA - CNSS3 | ecosystem: Host-associated > Plants > Roots > Nodule | place: USA...
CTACAGCCCAATGCACCCCAACCCCTCACCCTTCTCCGTCCATTCATACTGGGTGGGTTGTTGCCAGTGGGAATCGAACCCCCAACCTGACCTTTAACACCTCTGGCACACCAGCAGATGCTACCAGCTTAAATCAACAAAAGATGCTAGATAACATAACTAAGGTGTGGTAATTTAAAACAACAACCATCAAAGAGGCCTGAGTTGTAAGGAAACTCACTTAGGATGAGCTTTTGGGAATCTTATGAAGTGCACCTACAAGACTAAAGTGAAAACGAAGCATCAACTTCATCAAACATAGGTCGTCAAGCTAAAGTGAATTTACTAACTCATAGAAGAAAGAAGACTAGAAGCCTTAAAACTCTAGAGGAAGATGTGGAAGTGTTTAAGGTTGAGTCTGAAAGCTCAACCAATGAGGAAATATCATTCATGTCTTGAAAGTTTGAGCATATGCTTAAGTGAAGAGGATAATGAAACCAAAGGTTTATCAAAAGATAAAGGAAGGTTTCATTTGACAAAGAAATGATGAAGAATTACAAGATATCATCTGCTATGAATGTGAAATATCTAGGCACATGTGAACTAAATGTCCCAAGCTAAAGAGAAACCCCAAGTTTAGTTAGGAAGACTTAGACTCGAGATTGGACTCAATGTCATGTAACAAGCAAACTTAGGTGTGATGGCAGATGTAAAAGGAGAGGTACAAGTTTATTTCTCTTATGGGGATCTTTTTCATAGCTACAACTTTATCGTTGAGCGGTTCTTAAAACTTAAGCAAAGATTTAAAATATTGTTTATAGAAAATGAAAAGCTCCAGAAAGATAAACTTGCAGTTGATGAATAAGTGACAACCTTAGAGTAGACTCAATTGTTAAACATTAAGAAAATTAAGTGTTTGGAAGAAAAAATCACATGTTAATTTTGAAAAACTTTCTTGAGATCTTTAAGGCTCTAAACTTTATATTTTAAAAATATAGTCAGTCATATGACTAGTCTAGTCTTGAGTATGATCTGAATAGTAAGAAAAATCATAGCAAAGCTTTTTTTGAAAAAGATAATGTGCTTGCTTTGACTATACTAAGTCTGGACACACTAGTGTCAAATGCAAACTTAAGAGAAAACCTCTTAAAACTAGTAGAAATTGAACCAAAAGAGTTTGGCTACCAAAGTAACTCATAATTATTATTGAAGATTTCTTTTGTGGAAAAGGTCAAGGACTAAGTTGGTTCCTTAGTCCTAGGTTAAGACACATGGAAAGCATAAAGTCTGCATTCTTTAATCTTAGGAAACATGTGGAGGCAATGTTCCTTTTGAAGGCATTGACAAGGGAAAATCTCAAGTGTTGGTTCCATAGGTATTTCTTCTCTTGTATCAATTAAAAATGTTTTATATGTTGAAGGACTTAGGCAAAAGTAGATGATCCCCAACAATCAATAAAGTCTTGATGATAAATAAATACTCTACTAGATGAGTAAGTTTTTGGTAAGAAGTGAAATTATGATTAGATGACTAAGAGAGAGTGTTTAATGGAAATAGAAAGAATGAGAAATTGATCAATGTTGTTCGAAGATCAAAATATATTATGTATATTGTTACTTGCATGTGCTAAATGATTATTTTTGTACAATGTATGTGTCAACAAAAGGAATAAATCTAGTTAATGCAAAGGAAAAATTTGAGCATTAGACGAGTCTAAGGATTATCCGAGTCAAGGTGTTAGAAGAATCTAATAGTAGAAATAATCAAGTGAATGCGTTAGACAACATAAGTCTCTAGACAACCTTAGTCACCATGTTAGATGACTAAGGTGTTAGATGACTAAGACATTAGTTGACCAAGGGTTAGATGACCCAAGGAAATTCAAGTAATTAGACCACCAAGGTATTAGATGACTCAAAGGATTAGATAACTTAAGACAATTTAAGTCATTAGACGACCTAAGATTCGAAAAACCAAGGTATTATACGACCTAAAACAACTTATGTCATTAGACGACCTAAGTGTCAGATAACCTTTAATGTTGAAACCTTTATAATGTGCTTTGATGGTTTGAAACAGGTTTTTTATCTTTGATTATTCATGTGAATTAACATATTGATACAAGTTTTTAAAATAGAGATTCAATGATATGTATTACAATGAATATTATCATTTTGGAAATAGAAAGTTTTTGAATCAAGTTTGAGCTCTAAAAATTCAAATGCTGAATCAAGTTGATGAAATATCTAATATTGAGAAATATATAATGAATAAGTTGTTTCATGGAATGAAAGATATTATTGCTCTAACAATAATGAAGATATTTTTGTACATAATGTAGGTTTCCATTATATCAATAGGGAAAAAACAACTTGGTCATGCGACCCTCATATGTGGAGTTACTTTGAAGTTTTAAATGCAGTTAAGGAAATCAGGTATGTTAACATTAAGGGGATGTGGTATGTTGTTGAAAAAATGTTGCACTTATTGTCAGATAACGATGGTGCAATTAATATGATGAATGTAGCCAAGCATTTTGGGCAAGTTCATTTGTTTGTGGTTCATGATGTAGATGAAGCAGATGTAGTACATGGTGTGGATAAAGTAGAGGTAGTAAGTGGTGTGGATGAAGTAGAGATAATACATGTTATGGATGAAGTAGAGGTTCTTTACATTTGTGATGCACTACATGTTGATGTTGGAAGTCACTATGAGGAAGTTGTGGTAGGTCTAGTTGATGAAGTGGAGGGTCAATGTCAAGAAGTGGAGGGTTTGGTCACGAAGTGGAGGGTGCAAGTGGAGAAGTGGAAGGTGTGGGAAGACCCAAAAGAAGATTACCAGAAAGACCTAAGAAAAATAGAAGGTTGGAAGAATGAAAGTTAAGGAAGGATGACACCCAAATAGTAAAGGTGGTCACAAAAAAAAGTGTAGCATATGTTGTCTTGTTGGGCATAACAAGAATAATTGCTAACTTCGACTTGTAGATGAATTAGATACTGCACCAGAATCAACTCAGGAATCTACAAACCCTACTGACCCACCACTAACAACAACGTAACAATCATCACAAGAAACACAACCACCACCAACAACAATGCAACAATCCTCACAAGAAACACAACCACCACCACCATTAACAAGTCAACCACCACTGGACAAAAGTCACATAGCAACACCAGACCAGCATTCTCAACATTCAAAGCCATCAACAACTTCAAGGAGGATGAAATTGCAATTTATGAGGCCATGCCCATGACTGTCTTTATGTTTTTTGTCCTTTGTACTGTACTTTTTGACAAACTTAGTTGGTGAAGATTAATATTTTTGTTTTGTATTGACTAATTTAAGGTACCTAAATGTGGTGAAAGACACTATTACCAGACATCTATCAAATTTAGCAAGTTGACTTGGTTTGCCAAACATTAATCATATTGTGGTATTGTGCAATGTATTGAATTTTATCCAATGTTCGTAAATTTTTAATTTTCGTGATGTGGACATTTGTTAGGACTACATTGACAATTTTTTACAAAATTTGGAATTAATATGATCATAACAAAAACATTATTTCATTTACTCAATTTAGAACATTACAAAACAAATTCAACATTGCAAACCACAACACATAATGCAAACCTAAATACCTCAACTTTACAATACTACAAACAACAACACTATGTTAAATACAATCATAACACAACTAAATCCTACTACTAATTGCATCCTTTTCTTATAAAACTTAAGTGAAATGTCCATATCATTTATTTTCCTCTTTTTCCTAATGATGATAGCATCCCTTTCGTCAACATCTTCTACATAGCACTATTTGAAGAACTTACACCAGACAACATCAGAAGAACCACTTTGTCAATCAACGAACCAAAAATAACACAACAAAAATTTATTACATAAAAATAATAAACATTTAGTAGTATTAAGCTCGCCTTGTAATTGGGATAACCCCAAAATTGTCTACAAATGTTCTTAGGAGTTCTTGTTATTCTCAAAGTTGCCAGCTCTCCACAATTACAAATGTGGGTTAAACCCATTCTCATTGATCCTCCACCATGGCATGAAGTCCTAAAACAACGTTGGCCCCAACTATTACAGCTAAAGGAAGAAGATTGGCAGCACGGCATACCTATCTAATGAAGGCACCAAGGGGGATTGAGGATGGAGGAAAGAGTACTCTAAAACTTTCTTCAGGCCATGATATCCATCTAAAATACATGTAAATCCACCTCACATAGTACACAAACAAGCCACATAATAACAAATCAAAGACGTAATGCAAACAGTGCCAACATGTACAATGCTCTATTACTGATTTAAATGGCTTCAAGAAAAATGACCAAATTGAGCACAAATTAAAAAAATTAGGACCATTTTGAATATTACAAAAATGAAAATTAAAGTAAACAAAATTTTTGAAAATTGGGACCAATCATGTATTTAAACCTTATTATTTTAATTTAAAAATGTTTCATGGACTACAACAATTTTATGAAGGATTCAATTGTCTTTTCCTTGATTATTTTTAAGAAATTTCATATAGTATATAAAAATGTTATTGAAATTAATTTATACATCTATATTTGATATGTTTAGAAATTTGATTTTTTTTTTTATATTTCATAAAGTTATATATATTGAAAAATGTTAACTTTTTAAAATTAATCCAATACAATTTATATTTTAAATTATTATTTAAATTAATAATTATTTTACCAAATGTAAATTATTTTTCTATAATTTTTTTAAACTAATATGAAGTCATGGCAAATAGGATTTCGATTTAACTAAAATCTTCATAAAATTTATGTTTTATGATTATTATTATTATTATTATAATAATACTATCTATACTATTTATTTTGGTGTATATATTCATTTTTCGTATTTATCTTTTAATTTTTTTTAAATTAAAATAATTATTTTGTCAATTTTATCCTTGTCACAACCGAAATCGTTACTGGACGACGAACCAAAAATTAAAATTTGAATAAATAGAGTTTGGGGTTGCCACCATAATTATTATAGGAAACTATGGAAAACCATAAAAGGGAGCAACGTCTGCGAAAAAACAAATTTTGGGTCTGGGAGTCGGTTACGCGTGGGGAAGGTATTAGCACCCCACAACGCCCGTCCTAAGACGGTACCTTTAATTAACTGTGAAAAATTTATGTATTTTTTTCAAAATATTTAATTTTACCCCAAAAATAGTAATAAAAGAATGTAAGAAAAAGAACTAAAATATTTTTTTGATTTTTTGGACCCGAGAAGGATTAATCCTCGCTCCTATGTATCTCCATATCAAAAAGTAAACAAAGAAAAATATTTTTTATATTTATATCATATATATATATATATATATATATATATATATATATTTTAGAAAAAAAACAAAAGTTAAATTGTATGTCATGCGACGCGAACGGCCGGACAGATACTAAAAAAAGAGGAAAAATATTTTTTTTATGATTAAAAAAGATGAAAATTGGAAAAACTAAATCAAAAAATGAAAGAACTGAGAGTGATATACCTTAAAAAATTTTCAACATCTCATCATCTTTTCTCTTTTTTTTTTTTTTTTTTTTTTTTCTTTTTTAATATTTTTTTTTTTGTTTTTTTTAATAAAAATAAGAATGAGAGGTGTCTGTGTGGGTGGCAATGAGAGTAAGAGAGAGTGTAGAGGATGTTTTCTTCTCTCTTTTTTCTACCTCCTTCAATATATATATTTTTTTAAAGAGAGATAAAAAAAAAGAGGTGTGTATGTGGGAGTGGTGATGAGAAAGAATGAGAGAAGTGTAGAGGATGTTTTTCTCGGTTCTCCTTTCCGTAGACAGAGTGCGTATTTATACTCACACCTTGCAATATCAATGCAATCTGAGTCTTAATTGTAATGAACAATATAAGGAAGGAGTTGATCATGATAGCAACACATTATGGAAATCAAATCGCAGCAAATCAGAACACAGAATCAATCAAGATCAATAAATCAATAATGTTGATTGTAACTATCAATAAATCATAGAACAAAATCAATCCCAAATAGTAATATTGATTCTTACCATTTTAAGATATATTGCTTCTAATCATTACAATCATATCACTAATTTCTCTCTCAGAAACAAAGGATATAAACTATTTGAGTTGAGTTGTTCGGCTCATGAAAAGGAGTGTGATAATTAATAACAAATTAGACTCTTCCTTTTTTTTTCTTTTTTTTTCTTTTTTTCATCTTTCTTTTTTTCTTTTTTTTTTCTAAAAGTAAAGTTTTGAAGAAAATTTTGTTTCACATTTTTTATTATTTTCCATTAACTAAAAACTTTTACTTTTTATTTTTTATTTTTTTTTGAAAATAAATTTATTCACCCGGATAAAATTGGGTGTTGATAATCCTTTAAGTGATCTATTTTTAAGATTGATATTTTTTTCTTTATTTTTTAAAATTTAATTATTTTTTAAATTAAAATAATTGTTTATATAAAATTGTAAAATTTATTTATATTTATTTTTATAATTATAATAATAAAAAATTTATTAATTTTGGTTATAATAAATAAATAAATACACATTCGTTCTCACGGGTTAATTATTATGGTAATATTTTATTATTAATTACAGAAAATATTGATAATACTATTCGTTTCTTAATAAACTAGTGAAAAGAAAGATAAAGATATTTAGGCATATGCGCATATATAATATAGTGCTATTTTTATTGAGTCAAAATTTAATAATTTATAATAATTATTTTTACATATTAATGTATATTTTAATTTTAAATTTAATATTTCTATTTATGTAATATATGTACTTTTATATTGCTTTATTTAATTTTAAGATATTATTTAAACAATTTAAATTTAAAATTAGAAAAATTTGAAACCATGAAAGAAAATAATTTGAATGTGAGAAAATAGAAAAATTCGAAAGTGATAAAATAAAATTAAATAGTCAACAGAAAGATTCAGTTTTAAACTTATTTAATAGAGAATAAGAAAAAATATATAATGTAATTTTTCTATATCAGAAAGTAAAATCTAAAATGAACTTCTATATGTAGTTATAGTTAAACATAATAAATTTTTTTATAATAATTAGATTATTATGAATATTGTTACTAATTATTACTAATATTTATTATTATTGATATTATAATTGATAATATTTTTATAATTAATATTAATATTATTATAATTAGTAATAATATTATAATATTATTATAACAAAATTGAAGTCATATTTCTTTAAAGTCAAATAATTTGTCTCCATATCATTTTTATTTAGAGAAATAGTGAAATTAGAGTCGTGTTTCCCTAACAACTCAACTTTAGTTTTCTCATGTATTTTACCAAACATAGTTTACCAATTGTATTTTCTTTTAAAATTTACCTATTTTAATAATTTAAATAAAATAAAACTATTTTAGCAAAAAAGAAATGATAAATCTCAGAAATAAGAAAATTAATAAATTGTGTTATTTAGGTATTGTTTACACTACTAATCTTTATTTAATTGGCTTCTTTATATGAGGGTTTGGTTCTAATTAATTTATTCATAAATTGAATACCATTGTTGGGAAGGAAAGAACCCAGCTTCCTTTAGCACCACCATTAACATACCGCTATATATCCTTCCACAGACCAGAAATTTTATTGCTTTTTGCGTATCTTTTACTTTCACTTCCACTATTCTCTCTTCAAATCGAACATACCCTACACGAACACAACCCTACGCAAAAGCCACACCAATACTCCCTCAGTTTCGGCAAAAAAAAAAGAAAAAAGAAGCACTTGGGAACAGTTTTGATTGTTGTTCTGATATCCTTTAACGATTATTGCAGCATCTTCCGGCACGCAGAGTGAGTGAGTTCATTCTTCTTCAATTTATTGTTCCCAATGAAACGTGGGTACCAGGAATCTCCTTCGACCTCGGTAGGTCCACCTCAATCCAAAGCTAGGCATGATCCTCAAGGTAAATATTTTAGTGTTTTGGCTCTAGCCCATTTGTTTTTTCATCTTTATTTCACCGTTTTGAAGGGTTTGTGGATCTGGAGTTGATTGGGTTTGACACTGTAGGTTGGTTGAATTTCCAAGTGGAGGAATGGGGTTAAAGGAATGTTTGTGGCTTTTGTATTGGGTTTGGTCTGAAATACGGAGTTAACAATTGACAATTGTATGAAATTAAAGTGCACCCCTGGTTTTGAAATATTGGGTTGCAGTTTGGGAATTGTGGTTAAAAGTAGAGGTTTTTCTGGTTGTTAACTGCATATTGCTCAACCAAAGTTACTGGCATGTTTGATAGAAGCAATATTGCAATGGACTTGCTTAATTAAATATAAATGAACTTCATAGTAATTTGTGGTGCGAAGTTTCATTGTGTAAAGAGTTTGTATGATTCAATTGTGGGCATTAGAGGCTTTGTTTTCCACTTGTTGGAAGGTTCTGGAAATTAGTTCACAACCACAATTGCGACTGCATCAGCTGCTAAGAATTTTCTATAATATCAAGAATCGTGATGAAACTGCAAACGTCAGTGCGGATGCTTTTCTTGTAACAGGTTTATATGGGGTTGTGGTTCTAGGGTTAATTATCGTTTGATGCGTTGTGTTTAGGTGGTGCAAATTTTCTTGAGGATGAAAGCACGAAGATTTTTGCTCGGAAAGTAGCTGATCATTATAGTGCAAGATCTAACCAGACTTTGGAAGAACGGGAGGCCAGTCCAATAATTCATTTAAAGAAACTCAATAACTGGGTATGTATTGTGTTCTGTAATGTATGATGTGTTACCCACAGATTACTACATGATTGCAAATTAATTTCTTTGTCATTTAGCAGATTAAGAGCGTCTTAATTCAGCTTTATGCCCGTCGAGGAGATGCAGTACTTGATCTAGCCTGTGGCAAGGTGTTAATGGGCTTTCAGTTGTGTTTAAATGCCACTAGTCATTCCCAGTTTCTTAGCCAAGCATCCTTTTTTGTTTCATGAATGTTTATCAGGGTGGTGATCTTATCAAATGGGACAAGGCCAAAATTGGATACTATGTTGGTATTGACATTGCCGAAGGTTCGGTGAGTATTATTTTGCACTGGTGTTCTTATCATGCTTCCATATTGACTTCCCCCAAATCATATCATTTATAGGGATGAATTAGGGGTACACCTCTTGCAGATTAAACACCAATATTTGCATTTTCTTAGTGTATCCAATGCCAATAGTGTCTAACATGGTTGTCAATAGCGTTGTATATTGGAGCTGTAGTGGATTGGATTCGTGGCTATTTCACTTGCTATGCTGGCGCTACCATGATATAGGCATCAAAAACCCATTTCTTTTAATGTATTCCGTTACATTTTTTCTCTTGCTTTAGATTTCCCAATTCACATTCTACTAGTTTTATCTCTCTTATTATGTTTTTTTTTTTAATTTCACCATCATCTTTCATTGTTTTTAATCTCATCACTATGTTCTTTTATTGCTTAAAGATTGGTGGTAATTGTGTATAAAACTTGTCACCTATTATTTATCACGAATTTCTTTAATTTTGGTTTTCCTTTTTTTAGTGTTATCATGTTTAGTATGAATTCTTAAGTTTTTTTCTACTATTTAAAATAAAGTCATCCTGCCTCTTGACATAACACTTTCAGAGTTTACCACTGCCATCTGAGATTTATAACTATGCTCTCCAATACTACATTAGTATGTATCGATGATGTATCCAAAGAAATAGTTATTAAAAACTGTAGCCAAATATGAGATATAGAAGCTTGAATAAGAAACATAGAAGTATTGTCTTTTGATTAACCAAAAATGGAAGTTGTGCTCTTTATGGATGATGCTCAAGAAGGTGGTGTGAGATTGATATTATTCCCATTTCTTTCATTCATAGACAAAAGCTATTCATTGTAGTTTGGAGAGCTCAAGAGCTCATAAGCCACACATCAAACTCCAATACTTCCTCATGTAGTCCACTAGTTGGACCTTGCAGTTAGATCCTAAGATCATCCCTTTGCAAGTGGTAGTAAATTTTTAATTTTGGTTATGTATTTCCCCAACTTTTGGTGATAACTTATAATTATATTTTATTGCTCAAATCCATGCCCATTACATGGTGAAACACTGTATACCTTATCTTGTCAAACTATTGTTATTATGATGTATGTGTCCTCACTATTTTCTCATTGAATTCAACAATCTTTCCAGATCAAAGACTGTCGAACACGTTACAATGGTGATGCTGACCATCATCAGCGACGTAAAAAGTTTACATTTCCTGCTCGCCTTATATGTGGAGATTGTTATGAGGTGATTATCATTTCTATGCTTTTAAAATAAAGTTCTATGATTTTTTATTGATTACTTCATTAGATCCCAAAAGTAAGATTTAAATTACTAAATTTTTGATTTGTACTTCACATTTCATGTCTATTTATTCGTGTTAAAAATGGTGACAAAACCGAAAGGAAGTGTGAATAACCTTGACAGGTCTATTATAGATGAATAGAAACTTAAAAGGGGTTTAGTTGTAATTGGTTGTAACTGGGTAGTTAGTATGTGGTTTGGCCTAATAAATAGGCTCTCTGTTGTAGTTGGGGGTTTTTCAGCTTATTTTTTAGATTGATATACTGGTGTTTTCTAAGGAGAGTGTCTCTTTTGGGGTTAATTTTGTTTACCTGTGTGTGTGTGTCGTGAATACAACTCTTTCTGTTAGTTTTTGTAGCAGAGTAGGTGTTGTGTATTAGGATTTTCGATTCTTGGTTCCTAACAATCGATCTGACCTGCTGGATTTGATTATGATGGAGAATTGGGTGGGAACTTTAGAGAGATTGGTTAGTGAGCAAGAACTGACATCGGCAGAACTAAAGGCAAATCTTGAATATGTCAAGAACTGACATCGGCAGAACTAGAGGGATATTCACAAGGTTTTTAAAAATGATCTACTTCTACGACAACTATGTCTCGGTCTTTTAGGATTCCACAATTTTAAATTTTCTTCCTTCAGATTCCTTCCCTCAAAATCAAACTAAACAAAGTTTAAGCAGAAGATTTTGATCTGTTGATAATTTCTTGTTGTCAGTAACCTTTTTTTTTTCCTCTCATTTTGTTTTGTTTTTGTTCTATCTGCAAAAGTATTCAGCATACTATAATTCAATTTCAATGGGTTCGGAACTTTAGTACAATTACTTCCAGTTATGTTTTGTCTCATTTTCAAATTGTAAAGTAACATGTTTTCCGCAGTAGTTGACTAGTTGTTTACTGAATTGCCTAGGTAGATAGGAATCTGATAGAATAGTTATTAATCAAGTAGATTAAATTTTTAGAGTGTCTTTGTTTCCTGTTTTTGAAAGTTTTTTTTTTCTTAAATGAAATGAAAAAGCAAACAACTTCTTAAATCTGTCTTTTTTAAAAAAGTAATACCTTTTTTTTCAGTTTTATAAATAATAGACCTGATAACATCTGTAAGTTGTTTTGATTTTATGTTTTCAGTTTTCTATTGCTCGTGTTCTTTTATTATTTCGTCTTCCTCTCCCACTTCTATTTTTTAAAGATTATCTTTTTAAAATTGTTATATATCATAAAAGACTTTTCAAAAACTAAAAAACAAAACACAATTAAACACTAAATTTTCTTCAGAGAAAGTGATATTGCGATCTTCAACTTCAATACCAAGTTCTGAATTTTGTTTAGATGTTCAAAGAAGGTCTAGTTGTTCATATTATTTGCAATTGCAGGTTCGCTTGGACAAAGTTCTTGCGGATGATGCTCCTTTTGATATTTGTAGTTGCCAGGTAAATGATACTCTTAAAATAATTATATATAGTTGTTGAGTTTATGCAGAAAGAGAAATTTGTGTGTGCTGCCACAAAACCTAGTACCCTTAGAAGTGGCCTCTTCCAGTAACTACCATGTTTTCTGCTTTGAGTTTTGATCCATATGTTCTTGTTTTGTATCCTTACCTTTCGTTTTTCTTTTATTGCATTTAAAAATATTTATTTGGCATCTAATTTTGTTCTTGCAAAGCCCTTGTTCTGCTGCAGTTTCTCTGATACAAAAAATAAAAATGTAATTAAATTATGTGTCAACTGTAAATATTCTTGATTACTCCTTCCTTTCTTCTTTTAATAAACAAAACCATCGTACTGTTTTGTCTCAATAAATTATGAACTTTACATTTTAAGAGCGAATGTTGGATTTAGTCTGATAAACATTTTAAATGTGCAGTTTGCATTACATTACTCATGGTCTACAGAAGCCCGTGCCCGGCAAGCATTAGCTAATGTATCAGCTTTACTTCGCCCAGGAGGCATTTTCATTGGAACTATGCCTGATGCGAATGTGATTGTCAAGAAGCTTAGAGAAGGTTTTTCTTGCATGTTCAACTATTATTATTCTTTTAAAATAAATTTAGTAGTTAATGAAGTACTTTGACATCCTTTGTCTCATGTGACTGACCTCATGTAGTGAAATAAGAAATCATAACTGTTATTTTAAAAAAGTTGATAGAGATTCATAACATTTATTAAAACAGTTCACATTGACTTGTTGGTATGTTTAATGTTTATGTTAATAGTTTTAATTAAAACAATAGTATGTGTTGGAATTTGGTCCTTTGTCATTTAAAATGTCTCAATGCATATTAAAATCTTCATCCTTTGACATGTTTATGTTATCAACAAGAACAGAAACGATCATTTCCCCAGTAGAGTTTTGCACTTCTGGTGTTTCTTCTCTGCTTGCGACATTTCCTATTTGGAATTGAACTGATAAATTATTTTGCACGACATGTGCTTCACCAATAACACGCTTTGATCCTTTCTTGCGTATAAGTGGGGGATTTTGTTGGGTATGGCAATCTATTTCCTCATTTTGATTGGAGATGCTATTTTCACTGTGATTTGCAGCTGAAGGATTAACTTTCGGTAACAGTGTCTATTGGGTGCGTTTTGATGAAGAATTTTCTGACAAGGTAAGTTTGTCCTCGTGATCCTTGCGTCATCTTTAAGGCCAGAAACCTCTAATTATGGAAATGATTTTGTGAATTCTACTTACTTGAAATTATCCTTCTGTTTTTCAGAAATTTAAATCTTCCAGCCCCTTTGGAATAAAGTACACGTTCCATTTGGAGGTATACTTTCTTTCTAATCTTCCTTTTCTTAATATCAAGTAGCTGTTTTCTCATCACACAAGTCTGGTTTGCAGTTTCCTTGTCAAATTACAATGCGATATATGACTTTATGCATGCATAAATGGAGAACCTTTGTGTAACAAGTATTATGATTTTATCATTCAAAGACAATGTCTCTTATTTAGTTCACTTTAAATTTCCATACTTTTAATTTCTATCCCGCCATTTTAAGACATAATGTCTTGTTTCAGGATGCTGTTGATTGTCCTGAATGGATTGTTCCCTTCCACATATTCAAGTCGTTAGCTGAAGAGGTATGTAGCACACTGTCTGTGATACTCTGCCAAATTTCTAGCTCTTCTGAGGTAAGTGTTGATTACAATGACTTGTTTTCGTAGACTACTTATTTAAACTTATCATTTACAGTATGACTTTGAGCTTGTTTTCGCAAAGAACTCGCACGAATTTGTGCACGAATATATGAAAAAACCGGAATTTGTGGAGCTCATGCGAAGATTAGGTGCATTGGGAGATGGAAACCAAGATAATAGTAAGCCATTTCAATTTCCATTTAACTTCATTGACCAATGCGTTTCCCAGTCTTTTTTATGTGAAATCCTATTTTTAGGTGTTGTGGTTCGTGGTAATCCTAGTAATTTAGTACTTGTGCATACTTCTATTTCAGGTACACTCTCAGCTGATGAATGGGAGGCAGCATATTTATACATGTCATTTGTATTGAGAAAGGTAAGTAGCAAGCACTTGAGCTGCCTCTTAGAAAGAAAAACTTCAATCCTCCTTTATCTTCCAGAAAGGAAGTGTGATAACTAAGATAGGATAGAAATACCAAATTTTCATAACTTGTTTAAAGAGTAGAAATAAGAAGTAAGAAGAAAAAGTTATAGTAAAGAGAATGTTTTTGGTTAAATTATTTATTTTTAATTAGTATAAGAGTTTTATATAATTTATTTATATATTTATTTTTAATTAGTATTAGAGTTTTATATAATTTATTTATTTTCATTCTTCTTTTCATCCAAAACAAATGCTAAAATAATTTCCTGTTTCTTTATTTTGCTTTATTTCATTTCTTTATGTTAAATGCTCGAAATTAATATGTCTCTAGCGTTCTTGTTTGATTTGAACAAAATTGCCTTGAGTGAAAGATAAGATACTTGTGGTTTATACATAAAAAAGGATAAACTACAAGTACTGAGAATACTAAAATTTTGCATGTTGATAATAGTGCCACCATTTTCATGTCAAGTGCTTTTATTTGGCTTTTTGATTCCTAAATTTTGTTGACTCTTAGCCCTTATAAAATTCTTGATTTACGTTCTGGTTTGTTTTTTTAGGCTTTTCTACTAAAGGTTAAATATGTTTTCTATCCTCTAACTATTTTTGAAAGTTGTGTTTCATCTCTAAACTAAACTATATATTCATTTCGTCCTTACATTATATGAAAATCATGTTAAACATCGTTTCTATCAAACGACATGGAGGTTGAGGAATTCCTTGTTACATGAAACATTCCATGTGGAGTTTGTTGAGAGAATGTTTTACATTGCTTTAATAAAGTGTGTAGAGATGAAATAGGTTTAAATAATTTGTGGTCGAAAAAGATATTTAACCCTTTTATTAATATATATATATATATATATATATATTGATTTTGTTTCTTTAGTATTATTGTAATATTGTCAAAAGGAACAACACATTATAAGGAGTAAAATGCAAAATATATATATAATAGGACTAAAAGAAAATAACAAAAAAAGATTATATTTGTGGTAATAAAGAAAAAGCTGAAATGGGGTTATTGATGTAATGACACAGCGAGGTCAACCTGACAAAAGCCAACAGGGTAGCAGAAGGGATCGAGGGTCAATGCAGATTGCAGAGGAAGACATCATGTACATTACTGATTACTGAACCAACAATAACCTCTTTCTCAATTTTCTAGCATGGAATGGATTAGGGCATGAAGATGCCAATACTTTTGACCTCTAGCAACCATTTTGCTGCTTGAATTTTTGTAGGGTGCACTATAAATAATTTTAAACAAAATTTGTACGTCCAAATTTGTATTAGCTTCTGGTCTGGATTAGACATGTGGCAGTCTATTTTAGCAAACTCCCTCACACTAATATATTCTTCCCTGTTACAGCAGATGAGACTATCAGTGAATATGAAAAACAATCCTTATTTAGAATTTCAAATTTTCAAGAAATTTATAATGTATAGAATTTGGTTTTTCATCCTTTTCTAATGCAGAAAATATAAAACTTGTTTTTACGTCATCTCAGTTTGGTGCTGAAGTTTGTCTAATCTTCTCTTGTCTTGAATTGCTACGGTTTTTGTCATCAGCATTGTTAAGAGTTAATTACGAAAGAGTTGTGAGAAACCTATAAGAATGTGAAAAGACCATGGCAGTCTAGTGTGTGGATGTTCAGAATTGTATCAGCTTACTTAATCAGTGTTTTCAAATTCAAGTATTAGTATGGTTTACTGGTGTTTTAAAGTTTTGTTTGATTACCCAAATTAATCCAGAACTCTGGTTTTGTTTCTCTACTTCTGTTTCTCTGCATGGGACTCCTTTTCTCTTCTCCAGTATTCCTTTCTCGTCCTTGATAATTTAGAGCATTTTCCAATCAAGTATTGTAATTCTGATAAGGCTTGAATAAATTTAGCTCCTTTTCATTAAAAAAAAAAGGCAAAAACAATAGTCTACTCTCTTTGTTCTTCAAACTACATTAGTATTATTACTTTCGTGAGAACTACAAGAATAATTAGTTGCTATTTATGATTACATTCTAATAAGGTATGTATAATTTACTATGCCAATTATTTTTTTATTTATTTTATAAATTATTCCTATAGGGTCAACTAGAAAAGGATAACATTTTTATTTGCTTTAAGAGATGAAATTTGGTTAGGTGATTGAAAGAGTATGAAAATAATTTTTTAGTGTACTCCGTGCTTAATTTACTAAGGGTTAAATATATTTTGGTTGTTTAACTTCTAGTAAGAACTAGAATTAGTCTTTCTTCAAAATTTTGGCCTAATTTAATCTCTCAACTTTAGAAATATGTTAATTTAGTCATTTTTGTCAAATTTTGTTAAGTTTATTTGACATTTTAAACGTGTTTCATGATAGTTTCGTAGCTAACATTAAAGATGAAAGTGTCAGACAGGGTAAACAACTCAAATATTATCATAAAACACATTTGAAATGTAAAATAAACTGAACAAAATTTGGTTAAAAGGATTAAATCCACACATTTCTAAAGTTGGGAGATTAAATTAAGTCAAAGTTTCGAAAATGGACTAATTTCAATTTTCACTGATAGTTAAAAGACCAAAAACATTTAATCCATTTATTAATAACAACATTTACTTAATTTATTTTCTTTACAATTTTTTTAACAATTTTTCTATTTAGTTTTTATAAATATAAGAAATAGAGATTAATTATACCTTTTTTATTGATATATCTAACATTTTAAAACACTTTTAACATGATTTGGTGAAAAAGAAAAGAAAAAGAAAAAGTTAAGAGAACAATGGATAAAACATAGAATACAAAAATTGTAACACTCATACTTTCAAGTTATATCGTTAAGTATGTTTTAGTCTCTAAACTTACATACGAAATTGAAATTAGTCCATGTCTTAAACTTTGATACATGTTGATCACCAAACTTAAAAAATGAATGGATGTCGTCCTCCAAACCTAAGTTCATTAAATTCTTTTGACATGTTAAACGCATTTTAGAATGATGTTTAAGTTGTTTTCACTATTTTGACACGTTTCAGCTCAAATGTCAGCCTAAAACATTATTTAAGAAACTCAAAAATATTAATATCATTAAGTTAAAAGACCCATATCCATTCAATTTTAAAGGTTAGGAACCAAAATGTTTCAAATTTTGAGCAATGGACAAATTCAAATTTCACATGTAACTTCAAGGACTAAATACATATTTAACCCGGAGTTATATTACCATTAGTAACTTTACTAAACATCTCACATTTTTTTCAAATAATTCATATACTTATAATATGTTTACAATCCTCCTCTTATTACAAATTTTCAAAATATTTTAACATGTCATTTGAAAGACCATACACACACACACACACACACACACACTATAAATATATACATGTATAATATATCTACGTCACAAAACCTTTCTCAACTCCTCATTGTTGAGTACTTCCACCTGCAATATGTTTTGCTCTTGTGTAGCACACAATCATAGAAGTGGAAACCTAAACCATAAACTAGGGTAAGCTACCATATTTTGGTAAAACATCATTCCTAAAAATAAAACATTTTTGAACCTCATATAACAACCATACAAAAGATCATTCAACACAATAATAATCATCATTGTCAACATGTTATACTTTTGCACTTGTCATATGACCTCTTCAGAGATTATGACCTAAGCTCTTGCTCTACGCCTTATATCACAAATTATATCCTTTCCATATGATAGGATAAGTTCCTTCTATTTGTGAGACACATTTTTTTTTTCATATGACCTCTATAAATTACAAAACCTCCATTAATTCTAACAAACTAATTATCTTTATCTATACGAGTTTGATAATTAATAAAGTTAGGATAATCTGCTTCAATGTAAGGCCCCTTTTTATTTTCTGCCCTAAAGTTAGTGGGCTGTCCTACAGTATTGGGCCTAAAGGCCGACCCATAGGATAAAAGCTTTCATGTTGCCCTAATCCCACACTCACTTTCATTCTCACAGATCTAGCCGTCAACCCTCTCTCCCTCTCACGAAAAGCTCTGCTAGGGTTTACCCTAAGGTCCCCTTCCTTCAAGCTCAAACTCAGTCCTACTCACGTAAGTCGTCCCTTGGCTCATGCTTCTATTTTCATGGTCTATGTTTGCTGTTATTGTTAGGGTTTAGTAATAACCCGCCTTCTTTCTTCTGTTTTACCGTCCGTTCCAGCTGCTGACCACCCTAAGGACCGTTTGGTTTCCTGTGTGCGTGTCGGAGCGTCCCGCTAACTTGACTTCCAGGTACGGGAAGTTAGGGTTCCAGTCTTTTGGTGTTGTTTTGGCTGTTCCTGAGTTATTCACTGATTGCATGGATAAAACCTTCGATTTGTTGTGATTGAATGCTTTGTATGCTTGGTTGGTTCGAAAAGTAATGGCTGTTGCAGGTGAAACAGTGGCGAGACCTGTTAATCTCGCCCAAGCGAGCTAGTCTCGCCTAAGCGAGACAAACAGGGATTCACCCAAACCAGTTTGCGCGAAGGGTCGGCCAGGTGACCCGCTCGAATTTTGAGCGAGCAGACATCTCGCCCAGGCGAGAGGGGTCTCGCCTAAGCGAGATCCCGCATTGGTTTCTGGATGCCCTTTCGGGCCCTCGCCTAGGCGAAGGGGGGGTTCGCTTGAGCGAGCTCGCCTCGCCTGAGCGAGACCCCTCAGCCTGAGCGAGATGCTGGGCGAGACAGTGCTGTGATTGAATGTCTGTTTGTTCCTGAACGATCTGTTTTGGTTGAGTATGATTGTATGATGAGTGATATGTATATAATGGAGTATGAGGTATGTTTGGCATGATTCATGAATTGCGTATGACGGGTTGGGTATGATATTGGCATGTGAAATGAATGAGTGGTTTGGAACTAAAGGAACACGTGATTAATATGAGATGAGACCCTAGATTCATGGGGTGGTGATGATCAGAGGTATGGATTCGAAATATGATGCGTATGAGGAATTAATCTCAGGGGTTGGCATGGAAATGTAAATATGATTTTACGTTCATTTATTTCTGAGCTATGAATGTTGGTCCGTGTCAGCGCATAAATTCCTTGGGGTCTCTAGGTGAGACCTCTGGGATCGCGCTTCAGTGGTCGGGACGTAATTTCATGGCCCCTGTTAGTGGGTGTCCATGGTGGTGTCCCATCTGTATAACTAAGTAAGGATTCAAGGTAAGGACTGTATCCTGACACTCTAAGGGGCCAATTAGTCTCACTTAGAGCGGACTGACTCCTGTGGTGAGAGTAGCAGGAGGCCTGAAATTCATTAAGGGCTAACCTTGTGGTAAGGGAGATTTGATTCATCGTAACACTTGTAACACATAGCTCGGGGATGAGCAACTCAGGTTCGAGCAGAGGTATCCACCACAAGTGCAAGCATCCGCTGAATCCGACTAAGTTATACGTATCCGGATGAGTCGAGTCGAGTCGTAGGGTATTGAATGAAGAGTCATAACATGTTTGGTTGTTATATGGATATGAGATGATGAAAATATATTTAACTTCATGATGAATATGTGTTGGCTCTAGCTTACCCGTTTTGTTGCATGGTTGTGTTGTATGTGGCTGTTCTTCCTTGCGATGATCATCAACTTGGTTGATGGGAGCAGATGGGCGAGGTTCTCATGGTCAACAAGGGAACGGCGATTCCGCTACCTAGCCATCTGGGCTGTACCTTATACTTCTTTCTGTCATGTTTTCTTTAGGGCTATGACCCCTGTATTCGTGGTTATTACATTGTAAGCTTTTAGTTAGACCGTTATCCTGCTTTTGTTGGCATCGTGGTGTGCCTAATTTTGTGGGGGTGATGTTGAGAACCCCAGGACTACGTTTTTATTCTATCTTATGTGTGGCGTTTCCTTTAATTGCGTTTATAAATTAAATGGGACGTTACATTCAACATCATTATTTACACACACACACACACACATATATATATATATATATATATATATATATATATATATATATATATATATATATATATATATATATATAATTCTACATACCTCTTAATAGATTATGGCGTAAGTCTTGCCTCTATTGAAGCCCACATACCTCTCTATAGATTATGGCATAAGTCATGACTTTACTCAGCCCCACATATCACATATCACATATCACATGGAAGCTCTTAATATTTTAAACATAATTTATTTTAAAGATTTTTCCTCTCACTCGCTTAACAAAACCAGAACTCGCTTAAAAATCCAACCACCTTCAGCTCTTAGAATTATTCAAAATATATTTTCACTTAGTGACAATATAACTTGCCAAGCCCTGAAAAAAAAATCCAACAAAATTCACCCAGTAAATCCACACCTTGTTTAGCAACCCAACCACCCTGTAATCTTTGTTTTCTTACAAAATATTTTTTTGCCTAACGATAATGTCACTCGTTCAACGATCCAAACTCCTGAAAGCCAAACCCACTAAGCTTGCCCAACGATTATGGCTCACCCAACGAGTATATCATATGGAGCATTCTATAAATTTTAAATTTCTCGTTCTCACTCAATTAGTTGTGGCTTGAGCAGTAAATATTTTTTTTTGGCAACTATCGTCAGATCAACTAAAAAAACAAATAAGTAAATTAATTTGGTATTATTTGCTTCCATTACGTTTTTCTCCATTTTACATGTCACAAAAGGTATAATCTAATTATAAAATAGGTTATTTAAGTCAAATAATTTCAAACTCACTTATAAATCATATCTGCTAGAGTTCTCTCTACATAATTGTAGAACCTCCCAAACTTATCAACTAGTCCCTTTGATCTAATGAGCATCTTTTTTCTAATTTTTTATTGTCAAAATAGTTATATTATGTTAAAAATTTTATCTCAATTGGAACCAATTGACTTGGTTAATATATCTCAAAGATCTATATACTCACAACATCTCATATGTTATCATGAAACACATTTGACACGCATTTCTGAAGTTGGGGGATTAAATTAAGCCAAAGTTTTGAAGATGGACTAATTTCAATTTTCACTGAAAGTTAAAGGACCAAAAACATTTAATCCATTTATTAATAACAACATTTACTTAATTTATTTTCTTTAAATATTTTTTTAACAATTTTTCTATTTAGTTTTTATAAATATAAGAAATAGAGATTAATTATACCTTTTCTTTTATTGATATATCTAACATTTTAAAACACTTTTAACATGATTTGGTGAAAAAGAAAAGAAAAAGAAAAAGTTAAGAGAACAATGGATAAAACATAGAATACAAAAATTGTAACACTTATACTTTCAATTTATATCGTTAAGTATGTTTTTAATCTCTAAACTTACATACGAAATTGAAATTAGTCCATGTCTTAAACTTTATACATTTTGATCACCAAACTTAAAAAAATGAATGGATATAGTCCTCCTAACCTAACTTCATTAAATCTTTTTGACATCTTAAACGCATTTTAGCTTTTTGACATGTTAAACCCATTTTAGGATAATGTTTAAGTTGTTTTCACTATTTTGACATGTTTCAGCCCAAATGTCAGCCTAAAATATTATTTAACAATCCCAAAAATATTAATACCATTAAGTTAAAAGACCCATATTCATTCATTTTTAAAGGTTAGGAACCAAAATGTTTCAAATTTTGAGTGATGGACAAATTCAAATTTCACATGTAACTTCAAGGATTAAATACATATTTAACCCGAAGTTATATTACCATTAATAACTTTACTAAACATCTTACATTTCTTCAAATAATTCATATACGTATAATATGTTTACAATCCTCCTCTTATTAAAAATTTTCAAAATATTTTTACATATCATTTGAAACACACACTATAAATATATACATATATAAAATATCTACATCACAAAACCTTTCTCAACTCCTCATTGTTGAGTACTTCCACCTGCAATATGTTTTGCTCTTGTGTAGCACACAATCATTAAAGTGGAAACCTAAACCATAAACTAGGGTAAGCTACCATATTTTGGTAAAACATCCTTCCTAAAAATAAAACATTGTTGAACCTCATATAACAACCACACAAAAGATCATTCAACACAATAATAATCACCATTGTCAACATGTTGTACTTTTGCACTTGTCATATGACCTCTTGGTAGAATATGATCTTTTCTACTCAACCTTATATCACAAATTATATCCTTTCCATATGATAGGATAAGTTCCTTCTATTTGTGAGACACAATCTTTTTTTTTATATCACCTCTATAAATTATAAAACCTCCATTAATTCTAACAAGCTAATTATCTTTATCTATGCGAGTTCGATAATTAATAAAGTTAGGATAATATGCTTCAACATCATTATTCAATACACATATTATAAATCACACAACATAGTATTTCCTCCTAGGAAATAACTACATCCACATTACATGCATATATATAATCAACAACAACTATGGCATAAGCCTTGGCTCTACTGAGTTCTACATACCTCTCAATAGATTATGGTGTAAGTCTTGGCTCTATTGAAGCCCACATACCTCTCTACAGATTATGACATAAGTCATGACTTTACTCGGTCCCGCATATCATATGGAAGCTCTTAATATTTTAAACATAATTTATTTTAAAGATTTTTCCTCTTACTCACTCAACAAAACCAGAACTCACTTAAAAATCCAACCCCCTTAAGCTCTTAGAATTATACAAAATATATTTTCATTTAGTGATAATATCACTTGCCTAGCGATCAAGCCCTGGAACAGAAATCCAACAAAATTCACCCAGTAAATCCACACCTTATTCAGCGACCCAACCACCCTAAAATCTTTGTTTTTTTACAAATATTTTTCGCCTAACGATAATGTCACTCGTTCAACGACCCAAACTCCTGAAAGCAAATCCACTAAGCTTGCCCAACGATAATGACTCACCCAACGAGTATATCATATGGAGCATTCTATAAATTTTAAATTTCTCGTTCTCACTCAACTAGTTGTGGCTCGACCAGTAATTTGGCAACTATTGTCAAATCAACTTAGGAAACAAATAAGTATATTAATTTGGTATTATTTGCTTCCATTATGTTTTTCTCCATTATACATGTCACAAAAGGTATAATCCAATTCTAAAATAGGTTACCTTAAGTCAAATAATTTCAAACTCACTTATATATCATATCTTCTAGAGTTCTCTCTACATAATTGTAGAACCTCCCAAATTTATCAACTAGTCCTTTGATCTAATGAGCATTCTTTTCTCATTTTTATTGTCAAAATAGTTATATTCTGTTAAAATTTTTATCTCAATTGGAACTAATTGACTTGGTTGATATATCTCAAAAATCTATATACTCACAACATCTAAAAAATCGCTTAAATTATAAATCAATAAAAATTCCTCAATAACCTATAATCGCCCACTTCATCTCATTAACCAACCGATCAACAAAACAATCAACATCACATACATTAGATTCAACAATAAATCTCAATCAACATCCATACTACAAACATCTCAATCATTATTCAACGAAAAAAAAAATCATCTCTACTATACACATTTCATCAAATCCTCATTCACCCAAGTCAATTAGTAAATGTAACTCAAGAATTAAGCTTTCCTTATCTAAACTTGAGCTTTTATCTTAACTAAACTCCACAAACTTTATCCCATACAAGATATTGTACTTGTACCAAGAAAATTGTAAATAATGATTTAAACACATTCTAATGATCACAAACAACAAGAGATTCATTTTGAAAACAAAAGAGTCACATGCAAGCACTTTACCCACCCTTGTAAGCAAATTTCTAAAATGACACAAGAAACGGATAAAAAGTGAACTTACTCGGAAAATTATGATCAAATAGGATTGTTTCCTCTACTCTAAGGCTCCTATAGTGTATTCCGATCTTCAAACAGATGAACAAATCTTTGAGAATCTTAGAAAGAACAGTCAAAAGAAGAAAAAGAAATAATTTTAAAAAGATAATGGGCTTTATAAAATGAAATTGGATTAATTGATTTTTCTATTTAAAAGCTTGACTTCTATTAATAAAACTCCATATTTTAAAGATCACTTTTACTGTTAGCTAGTTTTTATGTCCTTACAAAAATTAAGGAAAAAAGACATTAATGCACCATGGTTGACTAAACAAGTTCTGTCTATTTCTTTTAATAATCTTTTGTGTATAGTTAATAATTGTTCAAGAATAAAATCATTCAATATAGAAAACAAGTTATTTGCAACTAAACAATAATCTAAATAACATTAAACTAAATAATGGTTATTTAATTTGTACTCATAAATGTGCATTCATTACATGTTAATGGAGTTTGATGTTATTTTGTTGTCTATTACTTAAATAAGTGATCCTCTTTATTGATATCAACCATTCATCTTATCTTTCCAATTGCCAACTAAACAAACCATTTATCTTCTACGGTCTGCACATATAAGTATAGAAAAAACACATACATAATATATAACTTCTTCCATATATGCTCTATATTCTTTTTGTGTGCTTTATTTATTTATTTTAAAGATCTATGATTGTATTCCTTCTATCTTCTTCCATAGGAAAAAATAAGTTTAATATGGATTATAATTGAATGAATTACAAAATATTTTTCGAGGCTATCTGATAAGTTCGTAAGTCTTCAAAATTTTCTTGTTTAGAGAGTCTGTAGTTAATTTGGTTTTTAGTTAATTAGATTAGAGAGTCTTTTAATTGAATTTTGTAAAATTAGCTTAATTAGCTCTTTTATAAGTCATTTTTAGTGTAAATCTTAAACACCTTTGGTTTATAGTAGTAAATTCTAGCTTCTTTTCATGTTAACCTAGTTTGATTCTAGTTTAGTTTACATTTTAGATACCTAGTTGGAAATATACAGAGTTTTGCTTTAAGTTTCTTACTATGTTTAGTCTAACCTTTTATAATCATTGCACAACGAAATATTTACTTTGGACAAAAACTCATAGGGAGGGATAAATTGGTTTCGTGATAAAAACGTATGCTTTAAAGTTTCCTTTTAAAATAAGAGTTACAATCAAATATTTTTCTTTATAAGAACAATAGTTAATTAAAGAGAGCAATGAAAGAGAAAATTTGCACAAACTATTGTATAGTTATTCAGATCAAAAGATCCTACGTCTACTTTTTAATCACTCTTAAAAGAGAGATTAACCAAACATTAAAATAAACTGAATATTACAATCAAGTAAGCATATTTTAGGATACAAAACACATCTCTTAAAACCACAAAAGATGAAAGACACCTCCCTTGATTACCACAAAGGATCAATACCTCATTTGAGTAACACAAAAGATGAATAACTTTATCTAGTTACACCAACAACAACTAATCACCTAAGAACACACTTAGTGAAATTTAATCGCTCTACCCACATCACTGTTTTCAAAATTTTTCCACATAGAGTTTTTCGGTACTCAACTTGTTTAACTATTGTATTTTTCAAAATAGGCTTCCTCCCTTTATTTATAAAAACTATTTTCAAAAATAAGGATTAAAATATGAAAAGTCAAGTTACAACAACTATGTTTTTACCACATTTACAAAGTTTCTATCATTGCACATTAACACCCTTACAAAATCAAGTTTTAGAATAACAATCTTCATTTTATAAAATATATAAAGTGATTAACTTAAAATGAGTCCTTAACTCATGGGCATTTTCAACAAATATTCAGACTAAACTTTTATTATAGAAAATTGTAAAATTAAAATTTAATTATTAAAATATACATTAATAGCAACAAATCATCTACAATGAATTTTTTCTTTAAATATTTTTCAATAGACAAATATTTTACATATAAGCCTTAAAATATTTTTAATAATTATTTAATTTTATAAATTTTAATAAATATTTTTTTTTTAAAAATATTTCACATACAAATGTTATTTGTGAAGAATAAATTTTGTAAGCTATAAATAGATTATAAAATTTTGTACAAATTGGAAAAACATTAGAATAAATTTTGTACAAATTAATTTGTATGAAATTTGTTTTGTACAATTATATGTACAACTGAAGACCTAGAAAATGAATAATTATAAAATCATAGAAGGTTTAATAACATGATATATGTATAACTTATTATTAAAAATGCTAAGCTATAAATAGATTTTTATTATATAGAGTTTATATGGAGATATTGTTTATCCCTCCTAAAATATTTCCTCTATATCATCTCTAACTTCTCTCTAAGCTTCCTCACCCATCTCTTATTTGTTTTTCAATTAGAGACCACCTTTGAACTCACGACGAAGGACTCTACACATCCATTTGATTAAAATATCAATTAGAGTAAGTTATTCATTTACCCTCTCTTAAAATTTGATTTCTTCTGTCCATGCACGTAAGCTTGACAAGCTACATGTGGTTCCATCTTCTTCTATCCGAGTCTTTTGAGTATTGGTGCTTCTTGTAGAAAGGACATATAATTGAATTGAAGTTATTTTCGTGTACATAGAGTCGCGTGACAAGTGGACTATAGTGGGAAAATTTTTACAGTTAAAAATGTTGTATCAAATTGTCTTATGGTTGGATTTGAAGTATAAGATTTTGAAGAAATATATTGTCATGCTTACTAAATTTGATAAATTGTTTAATTTTAGTCTATCAGATGTATGGTTACATTGAATGGTGAAATGTGTGAATTGATTATCTAATTCTATGAATCTTTATGTGCAAAGATTTCTCTATATTGTGATACTCTAAAACTTTTGTTTAAATTAGATGATTTAGGTTATAAAATGATGTTTTAGTATAAAAAGAGTGGCAGCAATTAGACAAATTAATTAGAATATCTTAATGTAGAAAAATCAGGTTATATGTTTCTACTTCAACAGTTAGGCACCAAACAAGTACCATTAGGCACTGGTTCTAAAATCCCAAGTTAGAGAGCTTCAATGGAGGTAATGCGAGGCGCCACTCCAACACCATTGTAACGCCATCTTGACATAGAACATCAAGGGTCGTTGGCGTTGGGCCCCTGGAAGTGTAGTTGGACATTACTTAGGATTCTTGAAATTAGTGGCCTGATGATGTTGGAGTTGGGATGATGTCGTTGGGCAATGCCCTGATGTGTTTTTTTGATTGATTTGATGATGTTACATGAATTTTGATTCTAAGTACGAGATAGAAATCTCAATGGTGGTGATGTAAATGTTTGAGTAATATATGAAGTGTATTGATGGAATGACTTGTATTAGGATTATCCTCACTCAACTAAGTGTTGGACTCATATAGAGAAAAATACTTAGAGTGAGAGTTGAGGGAGATCATTGTGTGTAAGTTCAACTTTGTAATTGAACTTACATATTAATGATTTACCCTGTTAGACTATTCAAATTGAAGTATAGCCATGGGATGGTAAGGAAAGGGTTTGAAAAGGGAGGTAAGTATAATATGTGCATGGTCCTAAAGTCTAATCAATACACTGAGTCCTCCAGAGGTCTTGTTCAGTTGGGATGTCTATGAAAGGCTGAGTATATGTGATGTAAATTGCTTGTGATGGAATAAGTTATTGATTGTTAAATGAAAGATATTATAAGATTGTAAGGTAGATATTTTATTATGACCATAATTGTCAACATCCAATTTCGTCCAGATGACTAAATAATAAAAAAAATAAAAAAAATTTAGTAATAATAATCTTATTTTTCTTATTTCCTAGACAACTAATTTAAATATATAATATAACATAACTAAACTTTTTTTTTAAAAAAAATAGAAAAATAAACTAAATAGAAAAAATAAGAAAAATAACTTTTATAATGAAAATAAGTTTTATAATGAAAATAAGTTTTTAAAAGACAAACACAAAAAAAAAATAAAACTAATGATTTAGAATAAGAATTAAAAAAAAGATTTTTATAATAAAAAATAATAATAAATTGAAAATAGAAAAAAAATAGTTTTTAAATAATCAAAATAGTTTTATAAAATATATTTTAATTTGTAAAAAAATGAACAAAGATAACGGTAAAGAAATAATATTAAAATTACAAAAAGTAAGGAAAGTTTTTTTCAAAATAAATTGTTATATGCTATGATGCACGAATACGATACGTGTATCAGATACAGCACGTATCCGATACATCGATACGTTTATTTTTGAAAATAATAAGATATGATACCTGATGGATACATGCTATATGAATAATGAAAAGTGTATAGCAATTCTTAAAAATATAACGAATATATAATTATTATTGTGTGAATCTAAATTAAAATTATGTGTACTAAAGTTGTTAACATAACAAATATAAATTATGGTCATCATAAAATTACGACTACAAGAAAATGACCAATTTTAGTAATAAAAAATAGGATAATGATATTTCAACAAAAGCTTTTGACAAGTAGTTGACAAAGGTGACGTGGCAACGATTTTTTTTAAATTTTAATTACGAAATGGTTAGTTCACACGTGCAGCGGAAAGAGAAACCAAAATGAAATTAAATGTCAGTTAGAGAGAGAAAGTGAAAAGAGAAAAGGGGGAAAGTGAGGCAGAGGGTTGCGAAGTGAGAAAGTGAAGAGAGAAAAGGGAGAAAGTGAGCCCGCTGGAGTTTGTGGTTCAGTGAAAGTGAGATTCCGGCAACCATTTCGCCGGGGGGGGGGGGGGGGAGGAGGATAGTTATCAGTGAAAGCGAGAAAGATAGAGAGCAAGAGGGATAAAGCGAGAACGAGAATGAAAGAGTGATCGGAGTTAAGCATTGCAGATTAGTGGTGGATAATTGCAGTCATTGACGCCGTTTGGGTGGGTTACCGGAGGCAAGTCGTAGAAGAAGTCATCGACGACAAGGAATTTGTCATCCCGAGCGTACACAACTGTATAAACAGCTGACACCGATGTGGGTAGTAAGGACGCTGTATGTGGGGAGTTGAAGCAAAGTTTTTTGAACAAAACTGTAGGATAAACCAATAAACCTAATTAAAATGTGGTAATTGTAAGCAATATATGTCTGACTGAATCGAATATTATTGATGTATTTACTAAATTTAAAATCATTGTATTGGGTTTTTTTTGCAGCTTTCTTAGTAA
>Ga0214544_1004250_pt1 | contig 28893 bp, 18 predicted proteins | sample CNSS3metaG_FD_160074 | JGI IMG/M metagenome (GOLD analysis project Ga0214544, IMG submission 160074) | Root nodule microbial communities from cowpea collected in UCLA plant growth center, Los Angeles, California, USA - CNSS3 | ecosystem: Host-associated > Plants > Roots > Nodule | place: USA...
ACTTAGGGAATCAAAAATAACAAACACAAATGAAAGGGATGAAGGATTAGTGAACTTCCTTTTTAAACATGCTTAGTCTTCTTAAGCATGTGCCTTCATCCTTGGTTGGGGTCAATCCTTCATCACATGTACAGGCTATGGAATCATTTTCTTCCTCCTCTCAGATTCCTATTGTCAACACTCAATTTGGTCTGGGTGAATAAATTTATTTTCAAAAATAAAATAAAAAAGAGTTTTTAGTCAATGGAAAATCAATAAAATGTGAAACAAAATTTTCTTCAATGATTTTCAAACTTTAATTTAAAAAAAAAAGAAAAAAAGAGAGATGAAAAAAAGAAAAAAAGGAAAAAAAGGAAGAGCCTATTTTGTTATCACACTCTTCTTCATGAGCCGAACAACTCAACACATCTTCTACCTTTGTTCTGATAGAGAAATTAGTGATATGATTCTAATAATTAAAAGCAATATCTCTTCATATAATTAGAATCACTATTACTAATCTTGATTGATTGTGTGCCTTGATTTGCTATGATTTGATCCTCATAATGTGCTGCTATCATGACCAATTCCTTCCTTATATTGTTCATTACAATTAAGGCTAAGATTGCATTGATATTGCAAGGTGTGAGTATAAATACGCACTCTGTCATGACCGAAAAAAAAGTTCCCTACACTTCTCTAATTCTTTCCGATCACCACTCCCACATACACACCTCATTTTTTATCTCTCTCCCAAAACAAAAAAAACATATTGAAGGAGATAATAATCGAAAAAAAAAAGAAAAAAAAAACATTCTCTACACTATCTCTTTCTATCTCATTACCATCCATATAGACACATCTCATTTTTATCTCTCTTAGAAAAAAGCACAAGAAATATTAAAAAAGGAGGCAAAAAAAAAAACGAAAAGAGTAAAGGTGAGGAGATATTGAAATTTTTTTAAGATACGTCACTCTTAGTTCTTTCACCATTTGATTTAGTATTTCAATTTTCGTTCTTTTTTTTTAATCATAAAAATATTTTCCCCTTTTCTTTAGTGTCTTCCCGGCCGCTCGCGTCGCATGACATCCAATTTAGACTTTTATTTTTTCTAAAAAAATATATATACAGATGATTTAAAAATAATAAAAAAAATAGATTTCTTTGTTTACTTTTGATATCTATCTTGTTGCTCACGACATCCACATCCACTTTTAAATAACTTTAAAAAAATATTAAAAATTTATAAATGATTAAAAAAATGAAAAAATAAAAGATCACAAAAAGAATTTATTTAAAGTGTCTGTCCGGCCACTCACGTCACGTGACACCAATTTTAAAATAATTCAAAATACGAAAAATTTAAATAAAAAGGGTTTCAAAAATATCAAAATATTCAAATCATTTTTCAAATAGTTTTTCATATAGAACTACGTAACCTTGATTCTCCATTGTAAATGGAGATACGTAGGAGCAGGAATTAATCCTTGTCGGGCCTAAAAAATAAAAAAAAAAATTGTTTCTTTTGTACATCCTTTTATATTATTTTGTGGGAAAATAAATATTTTGAAAAACCACATAACTTTTGCACATTTAATTAAAGGTGTCGTCTTAGGACGGGCATTGTGGGGTGTTAATACCTTCCTCACGCGTAACCGACTCTTATACCCAAAATCTGGTTTTTCGCAGACCTTGTTTATCTTTTTTGATTTTTCCTTAGTTTTCTAGAATAAACTATGGTGGCGACCCCAAACTCTATTTTTTACAAATTTTAATTTTTGGTTCATCGTCCCATCGTGATTTCGATTGCGACAGATGACGACTCCACTAGGGACGCTAGAGAGTCTGGCCATTTATTTAGATGTGCAAAATTGATATGGTTTTTCTTAATATTTTTTCTTCCCTTTTTTTAATATTTTTATCTCTTTTTATATTAGAATAATTCTATCTGTATCTTCTTCTTTATTTTGTTATTTGGAATGATTGTTAGTTTGGGGTTTGGGTATACATTGTATTCTCCCTTCACACACATATTTTGTTCATTACATGAGTGGGGCTCTATACCCGAGTTTGAGTTGCTTAGAATTAGAGGGGATTGTGTAGCAGTGTCACAGTGGAAGTACTTTCCAAGTGGTCATTGTGAGAACCTCAACTAGAGTTTGTTTGCTTCATTGGTACTCTCACTTCTTGTTGTTTACCAACTGTCACGGGAAATGCCATGAAGTGGACCATAGCTTTAGTGACCTTGATATTTAGGTATTAGGGAACTATCCTTGTGAGCACATATACTTTTCCTTAGAACTTTAAGCGTCAAACCTATGTTAAATAAAGGCACTAAACGGAGACTATTTGCGTCCTATACCCTCATCTTTCCTTGTATACAATAATAAATTCATAACAATCACACCATTATTAGCCATAAACATACATTTCATTGGCATATCATGTGAATAAGTGTCTAGCGAGCCACAACCATGCATTGCATTCTCATTTTGTGGTCATTCACGGTACCCTGTCCATAGCTTCAAACACATAGCATGCATATGCATAATTTAAAAAAAAAAGTTGCACTAAAATAAATTCAAATTGTTTCCCATTTTGCTTGTCACCAATTTCTTAGAATCTTTCTTATAAAAAATGAGTAAATAATAAAATTTTCTTTAGTCAAATTAGTGGATTGAATAAATAAATAAAATTTTGTTTGTTATCATTTCTTTTGAAGCATCCAGTTAGTCTTACATACATGGAATCACTTAAATTTATCTCCCTTTCCATCTCTCTTCCACCATAAACCTTGTTTTCATTTTCATGGAGGATTATCATAAAGGGGATATATACTTTAAAATGATTACAAGAAACTCTCTGGACACAAAAAAAAAACAAAAAAAAATGAAGAATAATCAACTAGGCTGAAAACTCTGATGGATAGTCTAGGCAAAAATAAGAAAGAAAAAAAAAGTGAAAAAAAAGAACAAAACAAGGGACATCCTGTCACATGAACTAAATGCTTTTCCTCTGAATTAAAGTTTTTGTTGAAAAAAACAACCATGATTTGAAATGATGTGTGGTCATGCTTCTTTATCCAAAAAAAAAAGTAATTATCCTTTGCTACCCAATTTGAGCCTTCCAAAAAATTTCTTTCAAATTACCCTAAACAAGGGTCACCCTCACACTAAGGGTTGACATTGTAACGTCCTAGCCGGAATTTACTTATTAAAAATAACTAAGAAATTAGATTTATAAAACATCACATTTATTATCGTAATTTCCCAAAAATGCGGGAAAATTAAATCCTCAAATGTCGCATAAGTAGTAATTAAAACTGCAATATTCAGTTATTTCAAACCAATTCCTCCAAAATAAAAGTTACAAAAGAAAAAAATTATAATTGAAATCCAAGAAAATTGTCCTATAGTGATCCCCACTCCGTCTCTATGCATATGCATGCTGACCTGCATCAACATCTGCTCCCATGTAACGAGTTACATGATCATCGCAAAACACACACAGATAGGGTGAGCTCATTTAAATAAAGCAAACACATCATAATGAATATAAATTACATCATCTCCATATCATAACCCGAGTTAGTATAATCCTTCCCTTTTTCCTTAGATCTCCATTTCCAAAACTTGCATTAGACGTCTATCATTTCTATACCCTTTAGGTGAGATCAATGATCGATCTTTGCTGCACGAGGGTCTACTCGCCCCTCTGACTACAGGCCACCACCTGATAGTCCACACATGGGAATAACTTTGCCACAGCATCTCACCGTAACACCAAGTGGAGCTCCCTAAAACAAACATAAGTTTGTAGTTGTTCCCAGACTACCAAAGCTCTATCATAATACACTAAAGAAGACAATCACCCGAAACCTCGCTATACGAGCCACAACTCGCACACTCCACTAGACTTCCTAAACCACCAGGCTACAACCTAGAGTGGTCACATGTTACCCCAATACGAGTTGCACTCGTAACTGGGTCCCAAACCAAAGCCTCGCATCATGAACATCACCTAAAGCTGTGTAGAAACCCTTCTTCGCGCACCATCACTAGACCAAAACCGCCTTGCGTGCATCTCACGCCGCTAGGTGGAATCTAGTTCCAGACCGCCTAGCGGGCATCACACACCGCCAGGCACCAAGCGCCAGCAGAATCCTCACTGCACCGTCACCGCCTGGCGGTCACCCCCTACCGCCAGGCACCTCGCGTTGACAGTGGCCACTGCCACTATTTTGAGACCCTACCGCCTAGCGGCTCGTCCCGCGCCCCTAGGCTCCATACCAGTAGCGCAATGCTACTGGTTTTTGGCATTTTTCTCAGGTCTTAAGAGACCCCAAACATACCATACATCATTTTCATACCAATCATGGTATTTCAGACATAATATTATAACCATACTCAACATATACCAATAAGTCATGCCCAATTCACATATACACAATTAACTCATACCAATTCGTTTATCATCATGCACATTTGTTTCATCCAAATGGTAGTTCACCAATACAAAAATATATATAAAAAGAAAAAAAAGAAATGGTTATATCAAGAGAAGAAAAGAAAAAGAGAAGCAAAAGGTGAACAAGAAGAAGTCAAACAAATTCTGAATGAAACATTATTCAAAGATGCTTGTTTGAAACAACCCTCACATCACTTGTTTGGGCCTTTACTATCATTTACTTCCATACCCCTAACCTTGGCCACGATACAAGCCTAATAAAGTTCGCACAGATCAAAGATTGGTTGTTATCTTTCAAAGGTTTTAATTTAGGGAAAATTTTTGATTTGCTCACAAGTTTGTTCTAAAAAAAAGATTAAAAAAGTGTGTTCAGAGTTTTGCTTTAAAAAACTGGGGCAGTTTATTTTTGGGTGACATATTTCCAAAGCTTCAAAATTAGCATGGGCAATCAGGAAATTAAGCTAAATTTGGGTTGTCCCCTTTCAATTCATTCTTAATGAAATTTCATTTTTGCTCATACAGTATCCTCTGCTCTAAGCCTAAACCTTGATCAACCTTAACATAGTCCATCTTTATCAATCCCACACCCAAACTAGGACAGTCACTTTGTTTGTAATTCATATATTCCCATCATTCAATATGAATCGGGGCATTTATTTACATCAAAGATTGTGATCACATTAGGGGCAACTTGTGAAGACCTCATCATTTTTCAATCTCCTCAATTAAGAAAAGCCAAACATGCTTTTGTACCCTAAGAACATCCTAGGCTTTTACACTAGGGCTAAATTTTTGAAGTCCCCATCATTTCTTTCATACCATCAACAATTGGGGAAAGCCCAAACACATTTTGTGCCCTAAGACCAATTCAAATTGAGGTAACTCCCTAGTTAATCTTCATCACCTCATCCAAACCTTTTCAAGCCCTTAGCAATTTCATGCGTGTCATTCAAATAGTGTTTCAAAAGAAATGATAAAAAAATGGTTCGTTAGTAAATTGATTAGACCAAAGAAATGATTTGGAAAAGCAAAAAAAAAGTAAAATGATTCCATGAATTCGAAATAATAATGAAATGGGAATCAATTCGAATTTATTTTCAAAAAAATGCAAAAGAAAAATTCATACGTCATACCAAGTCATGCATACATGAGTCATTCATCTTTTTGAATAAAATAGTTTCCACCTTTCCAATCAAAACCCTCTTCACTCATATGAACGGTTATTGAATCCTTTCGTTTTAGAAGGAAGAAAATTAAAAAAAAAATACACAAATTTTTTCTATGATGTTTATCAAATTTATGGTCCTCTTCATTCATATGAATGACCAATATACCCTAAGCCCAGTTTCCACTAGCCCCCAAGCCCAGTTCCCACACTGGTCCCCAAATCCAAATTTCACTCTAGTCCTCAAGCCTAGTTTCCACACTAGCTCCCAAGCCCAGTTTCCATACTAGCAGCCCCAAGCCTAGTTTCGACATTGGTCCCCAAACCCAGTTTCGTCTAGCCTCACAGTTTTATTCTTCTAGCCTCTAGCCTAGTTTTCCTTGCTCTCAAATTAAAATAAAGGAAAAATGGAAAATGAAAAAAAGCAAATTCCACCCATGCATCCACGCATCCATGTATGCATCATAATATAGGTTCAAAAAGAAATCATAACATGTCATGCATCATCAAATCATCCATCATACTCCACAAAATCATTGAAAATCATTTCCAAAAAAATAAAGAAATTTGAAGAAATAAAAGTCAGCAATGATATCTTTTTGTGTAAGTCTCACAAATGTTAAACATTCACACGGTGTTTGTCAACACTTCAATAGAAAAATTCAGGTTCTCCTTTTATACATCAAGACCCTCGGCGAGGCAATGGTCATTGATTGCCTTATTTTACATCATGACCCTCTATGAGACAATGATCATTGATTTCCTCATGTTCACATCAAGACCCTCTACGAAGCAATGGTCATTGATTTCCTTATGTTCACATCAAGGCCCTCTACGAGGCAATGATCATTGATTTTCTTTGTCACATCAAGACCCTCTACGAGGGAATGGTCATTGATTTCCTTATGTTTATATCAAGTCCCTCTCCAAGGCAATGGTCATTGATTTTCTTTACATCGAGGCCCTCTGTGTGGGAATGGTCATTGATTTGTTTGTCACATTGAGGCCATCTACGAAGCAATGGTCATTGATTCCTTTACATCAAGGCCCTCTGTGAGACAATGGTCGTTGATTTCTTTGTCACATTGAGGCCCCCTGCGAGGCAATAGTCATTGATTCCTTTACATCAAGGCTTTCTGTGAGCCAATCGTCATTGATTTCTTTGTCACATCGAGACCCTCTGCGTTGCAACGGTCATCAATTTCTTTACATCAAGACCCCCTGTGTGGCAATGGTCATTAATTTCTTTATGTTTACATCAAGACCCTCTACGAGGCAATGGTTATTGATTTCTTTATATTCACATCAAGACCATCTGCGAGGCAATGGTCATTGATTTCTTTGTCACATCGAGGCCATTTGCGATGCAATGGTCATCGATTTCCTTACATCAAGGCCCTTTGCAAGGCAATGGTCATTGATTTCTTTCCTTTCGATATAGACCCTCTCCTCAGGATCGGTTTATTCCATTGTTTTTTCAAAAAGTCAAAAAATAAAATAAAACAAAGTGATTTTTCGGATCAGGACCCTCTACATGGTAATGGTCATCGAATCCTTTGGATATAGACCCTCTCCTCGGGATTGGTCTAATCTCTTTTTCAAAAAGTCAATTTACAAACAGAGTGTCAATTTTCAAATCGATACCCTCTACATGGTAATGGTTATTGAATCCTATGAATAGACCCTCTCCAAGGGATTGCTCTAATTTTGTTTTTCAAAAAGTAAAAAAACAAATGGTTTGCCGGATGAAGACTCTCTACTTAGTAATGGTCACTGAATCCTATGAATAGACTCTCTCTACAAGGTTGGTCTAGTTTTGTATTTTCAAGAAGTAAAAAAAAAACAAAAAATAAATGGTGTGTCGAATGGAGACCCTCTACTTGGTAATGGTCACCTAGTTCTTTTCTTCTTTCAGATACAGACCATCTCCTCTGGAATGGTCAACTTTGTCTTCAAATTTGTCTTTTTTTGAAATCCGAACGAAATTAGTGTTTTTATCTTTACTTATCTTTTATTACGATAATATAAAAAAGTCAAATTTTCATATCATCTAGTAAAATCTAAGTAAAGAGGGGCAACTGTCAACACTCAATTTCGTCCGGGTGAATAAATTTATTTTCAAAAAAAAAGTAAAAAAGAAAAAAAAAATTAGTTAATGGATTTCCTATTTTCAAACTTTAATTTTAGAAAAGAAAAAAGAAAAAAATAGAGATGAAAAAAAGAAAAAAAAAGGAAAAAAAAAGGAAGAGCCTATTTTGTTATCACACTCCTCTTCATGAGTCCAACAACTCAACATATCTTTTACCTTTGTTCTGATAAAGAAATTAGTGATATAATTCTAATAATTAAAAGTAATATCTCTTCATATAATTAGAATCAATATTATTGATCTTGATTGATTGTGTGCTTTGATTTGCTATGATTTGATCCCCATAATGTGTTGTTATCATGACGATTTCCTTTCTTATATTGTTCATTACAATTAAGGTTGAGATTGCATTGATATTGCAAGGTGTGAGTATAAATACACACTCTGTCATGACTGAAAAAAAAATATTTCCTACACTTCTCTAATTCTTTCCCATCACCACTCCCACATACACACCTCATTTTTTATCTCTTTCTCAAAACAAAAAAACATATTGAAGGAGATAAGAATCGAAAAAAAGAAAAAAACTTTCTCTACACTCTTTCTTTCTGTCTCATTACCATCCATACAAACACATATCATTTTTATCTCTCTTAGAAAAAAACACAAGAAATATTAGAAAAGGAGGTAAGAAAAAGAAAAGAGTAAAGGTGAGGAGTATTGAATTTTTTTTAAGGTACGTCACTCTCAATTCTTTCATCTTTTGATTTAGTTTTTCAATTTTCATTCTTTTTTTTGTAATCATAAAAAATATTTTTTCACTTTCTTTAGTGTCTGCCCGGCCGCTCGTATTGTATGACATCCAATTTAGACTTTTGTTTTTTCTAAAATATTATATACAAATAATTTTAAAATAAAAAATAGGTTTCTTTGTTTACTTTTGATATCTATCTGGTTGCTCACGACATCCACATTCACTTTTAAATAACTTTAAAAAAATATTAAAAATTTATAAATGATTAAAAAAATGAAAAAAATAAAAGATAGAAAAAAGAATTTATTTCAAGTGTTTGCCCGGTCACTCGCGTCGCGTGACACCAATTTTAAAATAAGAAAAATAAGAAAAATTTAATTAAAAAAGTTTTCAAAAATATCAAAAAAATTCAAATAATTTTTCAAGTAGTTTTCCAAATAGTTTTTCATAAAGAACTATATAATCTTAATTCTCCATTATAAATGGAGATAGGTAGGAGCAAGGATTAATCCTTGTCGAGCCTAAAAAATAAATAAAATATTTTTGCTTCTTTTGTACATCCTTTTATATTATTTTTTGGGAAAAATAAATATTTTGAAAAACCACATAACTTTTGCACATTTAATTAAAGGTATCATCTTAGGACGGGCGTTGTGGGGTGTTAATACCTTCCTCACGTGTAACTGACTCCCAGACCCAAAATCTGGTTTTTCACAGACCTTATTTTGTCTTTTTTGGTTTTTCCTTAGTTTTCTAGAATAAACTATGGTGGCGGCTCCAAACTCTATTTTTTACAAATTTTAATTTTTGGTTCGTCGTCCAGTCGCGATTTTCGTTGCGACACCTACTATTCAACCAGTATACAACATTTCACAGTTAAAACCTCTACCAAACAACCTCAAGTATGTCTACCTAGAGGAAGAGGAGAGACTACCTGGGGTGATCATCTCTACTTCCCTCACTTTTGAACAAGAGCAGAGGTTGTTGCAAGTGCTCAAAAAGCACAAGAAAGCTATTGGGTGGACATTGGCTAACATTCTTGGTATTAGCCAATCCACATGTATGCATAGGATATTATTGGAGGATGGAGCCAAGCTAGTGAGACAACCACAGTGGCGACTCAACCTTGTCATTATGGATGTTGTAAAGAAAGAGATGACCAAACTTCTACAAACTTGGTATTAAAATCTGGAATGTTATTGGCAACAATTATCAAAATGGGTTATGGTCCCCATTTGTAAAGAAAGTAACATTACATACATCATCAAAAGTTTTGTTTTCTCTTCATCCTCATAAGCAAAGATAAAAGAGCGGTGTCTAAGTCTCTACATTTGAAAGATCACATACATGTGGTTAATCTAATCATCATTCTCAATGATAAACTTACGTACATTTCTACATTCTTTTCATCATGAATTAGATTTCGAGTTCATTAAAGATTAATATATAATTGTATTATGATTTTGGATCTATGCAAATAAGTATTTGTTTAGACATAATTATTATGTTTTTAAAAATTCCTGTGATCCACACACACACACACATATATATATATATATATATATATATAACAACCAAATTTAACAAAGCTAAATGGTGGGTCTACTTTAGTATCATCCTCTTTGCAAGTTAAAATTGACTTTACTTTGCCATTTTGTTAGTTGAACCAACAGAAAAATAATAGATATGTGAGTTGTATTATGCTTGATATAGAAAAAATATATCCAATTTATAAACTATGATATTCTTATTCTTTCACATGTTTTTTTAACTATGTTACCAAACATCTATATCAAATTAAGAAAAATGTATGATATAAAAACATTTTTTTCTTTGCAAATCAAATATGAAAATTATTCATTTTCAAAAATTATTTAAAAAAATGTGGTTGATAATGTTGGTAAGGACTTAAAAAATAATTAGGAGTAATAATAGTTTTTAAAAGATACATTTGATTATTTCAATATTTAAAAGTCAAATTATAAATAAAAATTCTATTAATCGAGTTTTATTTTATATAAAAAAATATTGTCTCTAAAACTTTTCTAAGTCATTTCTTTTTTCTAGTTCACTAATTTTATTTTTACAATTAAAGTCTGTTTTAGGAATCTTTACCAAGGGTTCTATGTGAGAACCTAGAAAATGATATAAGAGTAGTGGTGGTTTTAAAAAAGATGACACTAGACTACTTTAACGATAAAAGGTTAAGGCTATAAAAGGTTTTTTATTAACTAAAGTTCTTTTTTTATAAAAAATTGCCTTCTCTCTAGACTTCTCTCTAAATTTTGCATCTCTACCTTCTTTTTAGACTTTTAACCTCAATCTTCATCCTTTTGAAGATCAAGGACCATAGGATTGCTCTTCATGAAGATCTTTGCACATCTACTTGATTAGAGTAAAGAACAAAGTAAGTTAACTTTTTATCTTTGAGGTAGTTTTGACTCTTTAAGTTTGCATGTGTTATACTCTAATGCATATGACTCAAATGTGCTCAAAGTGAATCTCTTTTATTTTTGTGATCATGGTGATATGTTTAGATTTCTAATCGAGATTTTCTTTGTCTAATTAGGTCATCTTGTGAAAAATAGAGCTCTAAAGAGCAAATTGTGAGAAAAATGAGTTTAACAAAGGTAAGGAAAGTTAATATTATTTTGAACCATTTCTTTTATCTGTTCAAAATTGAGTGTAAGGTGGATATGTGATTTGCTTGTTAAATTTGTATGTTTGGAATTATTGATTTGGTTGATATGGAATTTGGTTGAGTATGTAATCTATGCTTAAATCGCTAATTTGGTCTTTGAGTTGTGAAATTTGGATTGAACTTGTGGAGTGGCATCTTTGACTTCTAATGAATCATTTTGACTAAATTGGTACTACTTTTGATTTGGGTAGAGGATAAAAACACTCATTAGAGAAAATGTAACCTTCTTATATGCAGAATTGTGAATCTACATTATGCATACTCACTGGATGAGCTAATAGCTTGTTGAACAAGTGCCAAAATTGAGTCTGTTAGAGAGGCAGGGGAGACTTTATCGTTGGGCGAGCTAACCTCTCACTGGGTGAGTTCATGTTTCCTGCTCCAAGTCATCTTGCGAAAATTAAGATTCTCACTTCGTTAACCATTAGACAAGATGGAATTTTGATAGTCGGTCCTAAACATATGGATCCTCACTTTGAGTATTGGAATCTTTGATTAGAGGTATGCAGTTAAAGTAATGTTTGTCACTGTATTAATGTACTTAATGGAATTATTGTATTTGAATATTTTTGTGAATTGTATGAATGAGAAAAGAAGAATGAATTCTAGTGTTAATGGTTCTATTTTGGAATAATGAAAGTGGATGAATGGATGGAAAGATGGAAATTATTGAATTGTATGTTTATATGAGGTTTGTGCTTCTAAGGGAGAAGTACAAATATTTTATAGTTAGTATGCATTGATTAGGAATACATGTTGGTCATAAGTCATCCTAACATACAAACTCATAAAGTATTGTCGTCTAGGTGGTGAAAGTTGAATGAGGTTCTTATGGTAGGATGAGGGTTGGGACACCTATTCTAGAGAAGTCATAAGTTAACTTGCCATTCAATGAGGAATTTTATCATCTTGTTAGTCAAAACCTTTGTTGTAATCTACTAAGAGGTTCATGATAGGTGCAAGGATTCTTGTGTCCAAGTCAATGCATAAATTTGGGAATTGAGCCTAGATGTGTTATTTCATGAATATTACTTGTATTGTTTCTAGAGAAAAATATTTGTGTTGGATGCTAGCTATTAAGAATTACATTATTATACTATTTTAGAACATATGTATGTTTGAAATTAGCATTAACTTACCTTTTCTTTTCTATGTGTGGTGTGGTTTATCCACCTACAATGATTGTATGTTATACATAGGGATAACAACGAGTCGGGTACGAATAGTGTCTACCCACAACCCGACCCGCAAAAAAAAAATCCACCCGCTACCCGTCAAGTACTTGTCTAAAAAAGACCCACAGATTTTTTAAAACCTGTGGGTATCCATGGATACCCACATACCCGCAAATATTTAAAAAAGACATATATTTTATAATTTTTTAAAACAAAATTTAAATAAAATTATGAAAAAATAAATATATAATTTTAATTTTAATTTTAATTAAATTTAATCTAATAAAAATAAATTAAATTTTAATTTTAATTAAATTTAATTTAATAAAATATAAATTAAATTTTAATTTTAATTTTTTGCGGTAATGGGTACCTGCAAGTACAAATAGTATGATACCCGCACTTGACCTGTCCGTTTATAAGCGGGTATTAAAATACTTGTTATCCGTTACTCACGAGTACTAACTACCTGTCACGAATTTTATCTGTGGATACTCGTAGACGCAGATTTTTTATGCCATCCTTAGTTATACATGAGCAAATGATAGTGCAAGGGAGGGTCCTCAGTAAGATAACTCAAGACTGGTATAGATAGAAGTTAGTTACATTAGTTTCTTTTATGTTTTACATATTTCCTCTAATAATAGAATACATTTATGTTTATAAAAAATTTATTATGTAACTTATGAGAAATCTTGTAATACCTAAGTCATATATTATGTAGTTATTGTGCTTAATATCAAATTTGAAATACTTGAAATTATTATAGTGATTATACTAATCTAGGGTGTTACATTCTACACATCTAATCGATCAAAGTTTAAAATAGAGTAAGTTCATCTTTTATTCTTTCTTGAGTCATTTTTTTTTGTGTGTTGAATGTGACTTTGTGATATTTGCATGTGACTCAAGAATGCTCTAAATGGATCTCTTACTATAGTCATTAGAGTATGTTCAGATCTTTGATATGAGTTTTCTTTGTATAAATAGAACAACCTACGAAAACTATAGGTGTTAGGAGCAACCGTTGAGGTATAAGCAAGAGTTGAATTAGGAACTTCCTACTCCAAGTAAAGAAAGCCAATGATGTTTTATGCATGATTATGCTTTGATTGTGACATGATAAATGAGATTTTTTTAATAATTTTTTTACTAAAGTATTGATTTTTCAAAAATTTTAAAAAAATCTACCTACTATTTTTTATTGTAAATAATTTAATATATTAATATTCCCTTAAAAACATGTAGATTTATACTAATGGAATCACATATGCTATACACGTGTCTCCTTTTCGATTGTAAATGATTAATTTAATTTTAAAAAATAAATTTAAATAAATAGTAATTTAAAAGGATAAAATATTAAAATAATTATTTTATTTTTAAAATAATTAAATTTAAATTAACAGTAACTTAAAAGATAAAAATGAAAATGTAATTATTTTAGTTTAAAAGTTTCTTAAAGAGTAAAATTGGAAGAAAAGAAAATGTATAGACCATACAAAATCCCCTTTATATATAAGTATATCGACATGTATATATACTCTTTCTTATTATAATAGAAAAAAGAATTAAGTTTTATCATAATTAGTTTAAAAAATAAGATATAAAATCTATAATTTTTATAATTTTAGTATAGATAATTAAATAAAATTTAAAAACTAATCATAAAATTTAAAACATAATTTATGTGAATAAAAATAAAATTAGTAACTAAATATGCACACAAAAAAGTAAAATTGTTATGAAAATAAATCCTCTTTATTAATAGATATAAATGTTAATAAATGAATATTTCCACTATCCCTTATAATAGATGTTATAACATGTTTCTTAACATTTTGAGTAATTTAATTAAATCTTATCTCGAAAATCACTTTTTAGATATTCTTTTAATATTCAAGTAATGGTCTAAAGATTATTTTCAAAATTTAAAACATTAAAAACAAAATAAATTAATATATTAAAATATATTTTTATTTATTTAATATATTGGGGTACTTTTAATCAAGTATAATTATAAAAATTGTATTAAATCATCAATATTAAACTGAAGATATCACTAAAATACTTTTATAATTAATAAAATAAATAATATATTAAATCTAGAAATAGTAACACATTTGACATATATGAAATTACGTTAGATTTCAGCAACCGGTTCACATTGATTCAACAATAAGTATATTATTAAAAATTATCTAATAAATCTATGCATAATACCATGGTTGGTTTTGTGGTGTTAAAATTTTTTGATATACTCACTCACTGATAATTTTCTTTTACTATTCAAATCATTTTAAATTTCCAATGATTAATTGGTTTCTTGGATTTGATGTTTAGTTATTTGGTACTAAAAATGTGTGGGAAAGCTCCTTTTAATTTGGAAAAGTGGCGACACCAATTCATCGTGTTTCATGCCATGATGCACGCTGGGCACACTATGGTTGAATAACTTTTACATTTCCACCCTTTTTATTTTTAAATCTTATGTACTGACTTATGAACTTTTAATATCACATAGCATGTCTAATAATGAACTTTTAAACCTTTATATTTTTTACGTTTAGACTACTTATTAAACTTATGTTGTATCCTAAATAAGATCATTTTATTATATTTTAAGATATTTTAGATATTACACCAATAATTATAATAAAAGTATGATGTTCACTTATGTGTTTTATTTGTATTTTAAATTTGGTTGAAAAGAAAATATTGTAAGATCTATATTAAAATTGTTCAAATAATTTATCTATGAATAAAGCTTACTACAATTTACAATTAATTACAAAACTAAATTATAAACACTCAAAACATTATTAATAAGATATACTAAAACTATACAAAAAGTATCATATATCCTCACTTTTATGTTTGTAATTTTACATTATCAATAATTTAAAGAGATAATTGTATTAAAAATTTATAATTCAATAAATTATCTAAATCTAAGTACTTATCATTTAACTGTTATCAAATCTTAGCTATTAATTAATTGTCTCATCCTCTTTTCTGAAACTTTTTAAACCAATATTATAATTCTCAAATAATGTTATTAAAGGAGTTAAACTCACAAATTTTCTTACCTTTTTTTCTAATTTTACTACTAAATCATCTTAAAACTCCTTTTCAATTTTACCACTAATATAAGATAATCATTAGTTAATAACACATGATTAAGATATTTAGTACTTTTCTAAGTGAAAAAACATGACTAAATATCTATTGGTGTGGAACTAATGGATGACACTCTTTTCAACTCAAATTATTTCCGTATTCTTTTCAAGTTCGTTGGAGTCATTTTTTCATCAAAACTTAAGAGATTTGAATGTGAAACTTTGAAAAAAAAAAGTTGAATGTAAATAAATTTCCTCTACGTCAACCTCTGATAAAATGATTAGACAAAATAGTGAAAGGTACTGGAACAGAAATCGTTCAAATAATTAGGCTGAATTAGACATATGGGTTCTCTTATTTTATTTTTTTTCAGATTTTTTTTTAATTGAGTCCTATGTTTCGAAAAAATTGATTCATTATATCTTTTATGTTAGATTTGTACCAACGGGATAAAAACATATGATCTGTTAGTTCATAATTTTTCTTTTTCATTTTTTTTTGTGTCAAATTTGTATCGATCATCTAGCATTTGTTTTATATTCATTTCGATCTTTATATTTTTTATTTTATTTAAAATAATTTTGTTTTTTTAAATGGAGTAATGTTATTTACTTTTAAATTGTGAAAATATTTATTTTTTTATAAATATTATATTAATATTTTTCTATTCTTTCATTATTTATGATTATATTCTTTAATTTCAATTCTTTATAAATAATTTAAAATATAATAATTATGTAAATACATTTAAATTGGCTTTAGGTATACACAAATTTATTTTAATTAATAAAAAAATTTATAAATATTATTATATTTATTAAATAAAAATAATCATAAATACAAAAAAATAGAATTATTGTATTATATATTCATTTCTTGTAATAAATATATTTAAATTGGCTTTAGATATATAAAATATTATTTTAATTAATAAAAATAAAAATAAATATGATTTTTATATATAACTATATTATATACATATATATGTTATTATATTTATTTAATAAATTTAAGTTTCGTTTACAAAAAAGTAAGAATTTAGAACATCTGTTTTATTAATCCATTTTTTTATAAGATTAAAAATAATTTATTTAAATAGAATTCAATAAAATTGTTAGAGTTGATTTAAAGATAATTTTATAAATATTTAATAAAAATATTTACAGTAATAAAAGTAATAAAAATATCAATATAGTTTTTATACAAAATATATTTGATCTTAATTTAGAGAGATCACATTGTTTCAGTTAAAAAAATAGAATTAAATTGAGTAAAAAAAAATATAGAAACTTATTGAGTATAATACAATGACTTTTGTCGTGAGGACACTGACACATGAAATTAAAATGACTACATCATATAGATAATGCAACATGACACATAAAAAAAAAAAACTAAAAAGAACAATAAAACAAAAAAAAATACTGAGTGAAAAAAGAAAATGACATAATTCAATCAATTTTTAAAAGAAAAACCTAATTGAAACACAAAAAAGAAATCTACTTGAATTATTTTAACAAAAATTAGAAACAAAAGATTAATTTAGCCTAATATTTATAATGAGAGTATGTGGGCTCTTCTAAGATTAATCTAAATCATAAAGAGAAAATAGAGAAAAAAAGAAGAAGAAGAAAGAGATCCAAGCTATTTGCTGATGAGAAAGATAGAAGTAATTTTATTGTTTCTACGTGAATTGTTTTTAGTCTAAAACTTTGATAAAGTAATCTCACAGACCAAGTCCAGTAGAAGTAAAATCTGGATTGGATTAAGTCAAATTTGTCTCATAATGTATAAATAATAAAGATAACTTTCTTCTGTATGGAATATGAAAGAGGAAAAGAAGTAATTTTTTTTTTCTTTCACCAAAAATTGAAAGTTGGACATTTAATCAGGCATATATAAGGTAAGAAAGGTTAGATGTTTGTGGATTGGAGATCAATTTTAGTAAATAAGCATTATATCCTTCAATATATGAGTTCTATTTTAAAATAAATAAAAATATAAAGTACATAAAAACAAAATTGGACATTCTTCTTTATCTCGTTTATAATTTAATAATTTTAAAATTCACCCTGGAGAAAAGTCTAACTATTGTTGTAGTGTAGTTGTGGTGTCATATTACATTATTAAGTAGCTAGTGGGATAATGAACAATATAGTCCAATCAACTTTGAGAGTTGGGTAACTGCATGATTTTTTATTAAAGATTTTATTCTTTTTATTTCTTTCGGTGGTTTGTTAGGGGAACATTGTTGTTATTGTGATTGATAATTGATGATTTTAACTTGTTCTAAAAAAAGTATATATTTTTAATATTTTTATTTCTTAAAAATATATTTATTATTTTATAATACAACTAAAGCTGTAAGCATGTGATAGATTCAAGTAATTTAACTGTTAATTGTTACTAGTTGATTTATAACTTTTTATATTAAAATGCTAAAATATTACGAAAATTAAAACACAGAATTTTTATTTTTGGAAAGACTTTACATAATTATCACTCCTATTCGGAATATTTTTTTATATAAATAATGATAATAGGAATTTTTATATAAGATAATGGAAATTGTAAGTTTTAAAATTAATTTTATCCTATCTATATCACTATTATGTTGTTTATTAATAAGTCTTAACTTTAAATTTGGGTGTAGGTGTTAAATGTCAACTTAAACAATTTGTCAAGTTTTTCAATTTCCACTCCGATCGTCTGTTTGATTCTCTTGTTCTTGTTCATCCACCGATCCGTAATATCTGTTAAAGAAATTCTATTACTAAAGTCAATAATGGTTTGATCAACAAAAATAATAAATGTTGGAATAAATAAAAGTTCCAACAACCAAACATTTGACCTGTATTTATAGTTGGTTCTCTTATTCATTCACCAATAGGAAGTACCTCTTAAAAAAACTCTAACACTAAAATCAACAATGGTTTGATGGCAAAAACAATAAATGCTGTAATAAATTATGACACAACTACTTTTTATACCTAATTAGTAACATGGTTATATTAATTACAATATTAGTTAATTTATTATGATGTTGTTCGACTTGACTACCCAAGTGTTCTCTTTTCTTTAATTCATTTATTTTTTGTTGATAAAAAAAATTATAAACACCATTAAATTTATTTATAATTTTTGAATGTACTAATTTCCTTCAAAATATAACCACTTCTATTACTCATTCAATTGTGCATCTATGTTTTTCCTATAATTTTAAATATTTCCTTTGTTGTGTTGTCCAAATTTTACTATAATTGAAAAGTATATTAACACCCAACATCCCTATAAATGTTCTTCTATACATTAATAAAAAACATAGTTGAAATACATTACAGTACTACCAAATAAATGTGCTCTTATACATACATTAAAATTAAATTAAATAAGAATAGATAGCAAGCTTTACTATAAAATATCTCTTACACAACAACTTGGTTGGTGAATCTGTCAGGTCTAATATTATTTCAATGTTAATTGCACTTTTTTTTTAATGTAAATTGATCACGTTTTGTCTAAGTGCAGTTTCTTAATAGGAAGGTGGTTCCACTCTATACTAGTTTAACAAACTATACTGATAATTTGTTTAATCATTTATAATGTATTTCAATAATTTAACCTTAAATTCAGTATATTAGTTACTTGTTTAAGTCAATAGTTACTAATTAAAGCTCAAGTTCTTTCAGATAACATTGATATCGTCAACTATCATATTTGATACATTGTTCGATTTAGAGTTGGAATTCCTATTACAATTTTATTTTTAAAAGAGGTATTAAAATCTAAAAAGAGAATTAAATTATCATTAATCTTAACTCTTAAATAATATAAAACTATCGAAAGTATTATATATTTTGAAATAATAAGAGCAGAATCGGTTACTAGAAGAACAATAAGAATGATTAAAACTAGTGGGAAACAAATATTGAAAGTACTCCCCTTTTAACCTTGAATAAACTGCATAAAGTTGCAGAATATACTTTCTTGGTTTCACTAAAATAGCAAGAAAGTTAGTGGTAAAGACGAAATATCCACATTTTTTATAGTTTCTTTGGATGGGTCTATAATATATTATACAAAATTCACAAATTCTTTGGTTGGGAGTGAGTTTTAATATGCGGGGAGGCACAACTTGTTTAATCCTTAATTTTATGCGACATATCATTGTTAGTACTTTTGGAATTTTCCTTCGTTGTCTTCCATCATACATCATTTCCAACAAAGCAATTCACCAAAACCTCATGTCACTTTTCACATTAATGAAGAGATTTTCGTTAATGCTTACTTTCACAAGCATTGCAATTTCCCAGCATAATATCATGCAAATTCACCATTTCCTTTGGATTTGTTCAAAATAAAAAAAAAAAAAAACGTTTTTTTTCCGACAATGGTGTCTTTTATTATTATTGAAATTATAATAAAATTGATATAGTATATTTGACAAAATTTTCTTTTTAAGTCACAAAATTTTTCTCTATACTTCTCAAAACTCACCAAACCTTTGTTTCATCTAATCATATGCTACCAGGTGGACATTATAAAAAGTTTGTCAGAAAAAACATTTAACAAAAAATAATTTTCTATTCTTGTAATTCTCTTCTTGTTTATGAAGAAAATGCAAAATATTGGAGAAACCTTATCACATGTGTGTGAACTGTGAAGATGTGAGAAGGGAGAAGGATCTTGGGAATCTCATACACTTGATCTAAGAATCTGCATCTGGGAACCTCAGACAGAGGAAGAAGAAAATGGGAACAGGCGAGGATGGAGGAGCTTCTGCAGATTCAAATCAGCGTGACTCTGACATAGAACTCATTGGTGGTGAAAGGGTACCTCAAAGTGGACCACTGAACAAAAGGGTGGGAAGAAGAAGTTCCAAGTTGAGCAACGCTTCAGCCTCTACTTCCGGCTCTGACCTTGGCCACAGCATATCCCAGGAACAAGATGAGGGAGACTACGTTGAGGTCACTATGGATATCAAAGGAGACTCTGTGGCTCTTCACAGTGTTATACCCGTTGCAGGGAACAGCGATGAGGGAGAAGATGAGAAACTGATCTTGCTTGGTAAAGGCATGGAGAAGAAAAGGTCCTTTGGTGCTTCTATTGTGAGAAATGCTTCCATTCGCATGCAACAAGTGTCTCAGGAGCTGAAGCGTTTGGCTTCCTCGTCCAAGCAAGGTGCACCTGCGAGAGTGCACTATGACAGGACCAAATCTGCAGCTTCTCACGCTCTCAAGGGACTCAAGTTTATCAGCAAGACTGATGGTGGTGCAGGGTGGGTTGAGGTTGAAAAGCAATTCGATGCTCTCACTGCTTCCACTAATGGGTACCTGCATCGCTCTCTCTTTGCCAAGTGCATAGGTATGAACAAAGAATCAGAGGCCTTTGCAGGGGAGCTCTTTGATGCACTCTCTAGGAGGAGGGGGATTCAGACTGATTCTATTAATAAGCTCCAGTTGAAGGACTTTTGGGACGAGATTTCTGACCAGAGTTTCGATTCTAGGCTCAGAACATTCTTTGACATGTAAGGCCATGTTTGGATTTTTGTTTCATTCAAAAAGTATAGTTGAAAAAGCCTTTTGTTTTGTTTTCAGTTGGGTCTGATAGTAAACTGAGTGTTGCTTTAAAATTTCCCTTTGAAATGGAAGATAAGAGACGGTTGTTTTTGGAAACTGAATCTGCAAAATGGATTTCATAAAAAAAGTTTATAGACTTGGATCCAAGCATACACTTATTCTTTACTTTTTCTGATGTATATAAGGCGTAAATGAGAGAGTATGTGTTGAATGCCGAAGTGTGTTACCAAGCTTAATTTGTAATGCAGGGTAGATAAAGATGCGGATGGAAGAATCACCGAGGAAGAAATTAAAGAGGTACCGACAGTTTTTAGTTTCATCAACTGACAGAATCTTTAAAGTAGTTTTATGGGAAACTTTTTCTGATTGGCATTTTGTTTGTGTCGGAATAAGATTTTCCTTGATCTTGTGATCTATTATGTTTTCAGATCATCTGCCTTAGTGCCACTACGAACAAACTCGCAAACATACAGAGGCAGGCAGAGGAATATGCAGCTTTGATCATGGAGGAACTTGACCCTGATGACACAGGATTCATCATGGTAATTACATAAGCCTATTTCATAATCTCAAAATAGGAATCAAAATGTATTTTTGTCATATGATGTTTTGTTACTGGGAAAACAGGTAAACGACCTAGAGATGCTCTTGTTGCATGGACCGACCCATTCTACAAGAGGAGATAGCAAGTACCTGAGTCAAATGCTAAGCTTAAAGCTTAAGCCCACGCATGAAGAAAATCCTATTAGGAGGTGGTACACAAAAACCATGTACTTCCTGCAGGATAATTGGCAGAGAAGTTGGGTACTGGTATTGTGGCTTGGTGTGATGTTAGGTCTATTTGCCTATAAATTTGTGCAGTATAGGAGAAAAGATGCATATAAGGTGATGGGGCATTGTGTATGCATGGCCAAAGGTGCTGCTGAGACACTTAAACTGAACATGGCTATTATCTTGTTACCGGTTTGCCGAAACACCATCACTTGGCTCAGGAACAAGACCAAACTTGGCATTATGGTTCCTTTTGATGACAACCTCAACTTCCACAAGGTAATGTTTACTTGAGAATTGAGAGTGGCTAAAAGATAACATATCATATAAACTATGTCCAAATGTTTGTTGGGACTTGAAAGCTCTTTTTGTTTTGCAGGTGATAGCTGTGGCAGTAGCTATTGGCGTTGGAATACATGGTATCTATCATCTTGCTTGTGATTTTCCTCGACTTATTGATGCAAGTAGTGAAAAGTACGAGCTGATGGAACCATTTTTTGGTGATCAACCAAAAAGTTATTGGTTTTTTGTCAAATCATGGGAAGGAGTAACAGGGATTATAATGGTTGTTCTGATGGCAATAGCCTTCACTTTAGCTACCCCTTGGTTCAGAAGAGGCAGGGTCAAGCTTCCCAAGCCACTCAATAATCTCACTGGCTTCAACGCCTTTTGGTACTCACATCATCTCTTTGTCATTGTCTATGCCCTGCTCATTGTGCACGGAATCAAACTTTACTTGACTAAAGAATGGTACAAGAAAACGGTTAGCACATTCCTTCATCAGAGCAAAGAGCTTTTTACATTCCTACACATAACAGTTTACAGATTCTTACTAAATCCAATTAACATTTTGGGAACATGTTATGTGTTTTGTAGACCTGGATGTATTTGGCTATTCCCATTGTTATATACTCGTTGGAAAGATTGACTAGAGCACTCAGATCAACCATAAAGCCTGTGAGAATACTAAAGGTGAGAATGGAAGGATAAATCACTCATTACATGTTTTGATGGTTAAATAGTTTTGGCTAATCTATAAAGTTTGGTTCATAAAAAAGTATTTCTCACTTCATTTTCACTCCCCAATTTACAGGTGGCTGTTTATCCTGGAAATGTATTGGCTCTTCATATGTCAAAGCCCCAGGGATTCAGATACAAGAGTGGACAATACATGTTTCTTAATTGTGCTGCTGTGTCTCCATTTGAATGGTATGAATTTGAAGAAACATGAGCAACTCTTGTCTGCTATATATCTAATTTTGTATTATAAATACCTTCACTAATTTTATGCCTCTTATTTCCTTATATCTCAGGCATCCATTTTCTATAACCTCTGCCCCTGGTGATGATTACCTTAGCGTTCATATCAGAACACTGGGTGATTGGACCCGGAGTCTCAAAGTCAAGTTCTCAGAGGTGAATTCAGGTTAACTTTTGTTGGATAGTGTTATTTGGACAACAATTTTCACAGCAAAAACTGACTATTCCTAACACTGTTACATAAAATTATTTGTCTATCATTGTGTTTATTTGCAAGTTCCAAGTGTTGTTTCATTTTTCTCTGAAATCTGTTTTTCTGATAAGCTAGGATTGTACTTTCTGTTTCTTTCAGTGTTGCCAGCCGCCTGACAACGGCAAGAGTGGACTTCTAAGAGCTGATAACTTGCAAGGAGATGGAAGTCCCAGGTAATTAAGCCAACACATTTAGGAGAAAAAAAAATACTATTATGTTATATTAAACATAAATAAAACATATTTAAAAAACAAAATTAGTTAGTTTTTACACTATGCATGAATTAAACAGTCTCCTTTATTTCCTAGTCAAACCAAAATAACCAATTTACAGTAAACCAAAACTATTGTAAACCATTTTTGTTAAAATCGCAGTGGGTTGTTCCAAGTGCGTTTGAAACATTCTTAATGATACGAACTACTTGCTTTCGTTATTTTGTTTGGATGTCAATAAACAATAATTGTTGCCGACAACATTGTCCACTCCACCTTCTCACGCGCTAAGATATTTATTGTTATCCAAGTGGCCAAAGCATATAGTTGTTAAATTAAATATAATAATTTTGATTTTGGAGTTTTCTTAGGAAAATTACTATTATTATTTAAATAAAAAAGACGAGAAGGACGTTTTGTGAGAGAATCGTAATTCTTGGTTGTTGAATTGATGAATGATGAAAGTGTTGTTGATATTATTAGGACTTGGAAATTGTATAGTGAGAAAGAAGTGGTTATGGTTTTTGTTATGTAGTGGTCTCCCTAAAGTTATGATTGATGGTCCATATGGAGCACCAGCGCAAGACTACAAGCAGTACGAGGTGGTTTTGCTGGTGGGGCTGGGAATAGGAGCCACCCCAATGATAAGTATTGTGAAGGACATAGTGAACAACATGAAGGCGATGGAAGAGGAAGAAGGGAGCAACATAGAGGAGGGAAGCCCACAGAAAAGAAATGGTGTGAACAAGTTTAACACTAGGAGGGCTTACTTCTATTGGGTGACAAGGGAGCAAGGTTCTTTTGACTGGTTTAAAGGGGTGATGAATGAGGTTGCTGAAGAGGATCACAAGGGTGTCATTGAACTCCACAACTATTGCACCAGTGTGTATGAAGAGGGTGATGCTCGTTCTGCTCTCATTGCCATGTTGCAATCTCTAAACCATGCTAAGAATGGCGTCGACATTGTCTCTGGCACGAGTGTCAAGTCACACTTTGCCAAACCCAATTGGCGCAGTGTCTACAAACGCATTGCGCTCACTCATCCAGGGGCTCGTGTTGGTCAGTTTTTTCTTTATATTGTTTTTATGTATAGAGAAATAAAAAGAAAAAATTAATTTTCTTTTTCTTATGATGATGCTGTTGTTATGTTGTTTACTGAAAGGTTGTTGTTGTTGTTTATGATGCAGGGGTGTTTTACTGTGGGCCACCAGCGTTAACGAAAGAGCTTGGTCAGTTAGCTTCGGATTTCTCTCGGAACACAACCACCAGATATGATTTCCACAAAGAAAATTTCTAATAAGTGGACATTATTGGAACCAAAAAGGACAGAGTGGGAAAGTGTTTCAAAGCGGAAATCATTACACTTTGTATAAATCGTAATTAATTACGAGTCCTAGTACAATGCCACTAACATTGCACTATTACATAAATGAAGCTTATCACAATTATTCTTGCTGCATCATTCACTCTCTAAGGAGAAGTAGAGGCTTAATTTTAATGTTCAAATGCTTTTATGAGGCTTCTAATATATTTTTAACATTGACCTCTTATGTCATCCAATTCATTCCTAGAATTAATCGATCGCAAAATTATTAAATAGTTTCTAGTAGTTTTAAGAAAAATTCAAGTTCACCTAATTTTATTTCATGTATCGCTGTATTTGTTTTCATATTAACGTTCAGTTTTAATAAATAATTAAGAAAAAGAGGAAATTTCAACTTTCTGTGATGCATAAAAATTACTAGTTTCACTTGTGAACTTGAAGACACCTATCACACTCTATATAAATATAAAACTAACCCCTACACATCAGATGTATATACTTAAATTACTAAAACTAAAGTATAAATTAAAGTTAAGTAAAGGATTTTAGGCATAAAGTGTGATCAAGCAAGAGTTGAAACTAAATTGAGAAAGAAGTTATGTACAATAATCGTTGCAGAATGTGAAAATACCAAGAACACCTGACACGATGTGGGTAGTTCAAGTCGGTTACTTCATGTATGTATTTTGGCTTTTATTTTATTTGTGAAGCAATGGTCAAAAGAGAGGGGAGAAATATATAATGTCGCAAACAGAAAAAAATAATAATTCAGTGGTGGTTATAGTAATTTGGATCATCATTTGTTGATTTATTTTACAAGTTCTTGTTCTACCTTTCGTAATTTATTTTATTGTAATTTACGTTCGTGCAACACCTTCATTTACACTCTCTTCTTCATTTATTATTCTGCATTTTATATTTTTATTCATTCATCATTCCACCTTTGAAAACAAAAATATAAAAAATATGATTATAAGAGAGAAATTGATCGAGATTCATGTTAAAGTGAATTGTTAATTCATAATTCATCATTAATTTAAAGATATTTGAATATATTTGTGATTCTAATTCATAATACAAGTGAATTGTTCATCAATTTCAATTTTGTAGTAGACTTATAAATTCTTAAACATTTCAATTCATATTGAAAAAAATAAGTTTGCTAGTCCACTGTAAAAGAACTCATATTGAATTGATTTGGTTCATTAGTTAATATTGAAAATAGTGTTGAACAAAATCCTCGAGAAACATATTATAATAATAATAATAATAATAATAATAATAATAATAATAATAAATTTTGTTTTCCTTAAACAATGATCTAACTATAAGATTACAATTGGATGTGTCATACAACATAACTTAAACTCAAGTTTGATGAAAAACTATTATTTATAGGATTTTGAATTTATCATGTAAATCATCATAATTAAAAGTAGAAGCATACTTGAATTCATAATCATAAGAGAGAAAAACAATTTGATCTTTTATATCAATAGATACTCTCTTTATAGAACCACTTAACAAATTATCTATTTGTTACTAATAATGGAAAGTCATAATAGAAGAAAACATATTGTGATATAATGGCGGATTCAAAACCTTAAGTTAGTGGGAGCAATTATAAATTATTTGGGTCTCAATCAAGTAACCTTATAAAGTATAAATAAATAATTAAAGGGAACAAAATTAGGAAGGACAAATATATAAGATTAGAGGTGACAAAATATTTTTTTTTCAAATATTTGGTAATAATTTTAACAAAATCAAGAAAACTTGATCACAGTCAACTACATGAGGTCAATCACGGATGATGTAGGGATCTAACCTACTTATATACATAAGAGATTGACTTTTGGTATTTCTATTTACATATTAACAAATATAAATTACCCTTTAATTGCTACACATATTAAAGGTCCCTTAACCATTCAGATATATCATTGCTAAAATACTTTGATAACATTTGATGACTTTTAATTTAGCACAATAGTAAGATTAGGAGTATGTAATGTCTTTAATATATAATTATTCACATATAAGAGTAATGTTGGATTAAGGATATCAACATAAATGGACCTTTATAATTATATATTTTACAAAAGGTATCTTTCGTCAATTCAATCCAACAATCTTATCAACGTAGGATTAGAGCAATCTTTGTTTGATTTATCATGGCTAGACTCATATATGGTCACATATATTGACACAAATGAAAAACATTAATCATAGTATGGATGTGTACGTGTTATGGATTATCTTAACATGTTGAATTTCATTGATGAGATCAAACCATAACAAAATCATAGTTTAAATATACTGAAACTTTATTTTTGTAGAAAACATACTTCAACCTCTATATTTATGCAATGAAAACTTCAAAATCCATGAAAACAACAAAATCTTAAACTTTTACTATAAACAATTGTTTACTTTGAATTGTTCCTTTAATAAATAATAACATAATGTTTGTTAGGGCCAGGCAAAATAAACCAAACTGTACTGAACTACAAAAGACTGCACTGAACTAAAAAACAGTTCGTATGAACTGCACTGAACTGAAAAACAGTTTAGACGAACTAAACTGAACTGTTTTTCTGAAAAATAAACTGGACTGAACTGCACTGCACTAAACTGCACTGCACTATAATATGAATTGTACTGAACTATTATAAAATGAATTGTTTTATGAACTGCACTACATCAGAACTGAACTGTAGTATTTTTTTACTGAACTGCACTATTTTTTAATTGAATTACATTATTCTTGAACTGAACTGCACTAATTTTTAACTTAACTACACTATTTTTGAACTGTTTTTGAATCGAATTGCACTGATTTTGAATAAACTTCACTATTTTTGAATCGAATTGTACTATTTTTGAACCGAATTGTATTGATTTTGAACTGAATTGCACTATTTTTGAATTGAATTACACTATTTTGAATCGAATTGCACTAATTACATATGATTGTAATACGCAATAATAATATGAAGTTTATAATTTGAAAGTGCTTAGGAAATAATACTTGAAATATGCATCATACTTCAATACACCAAAATAAAAATATTTATACATCTTAATACATAGGTTCTCTAGTAGGTTCTCCCATAAACAACATCAAAATGTTAATATATCTTCAATCATCTAAATTAATTGCACTTGAAGGTCCCACTTCGTCTTGAGAAGTTATATCTACAAAAAAAAAATAAAAATATTTTAGGCTTTCATATAAAGTATCAACTAAAAAGTATATAAAGTTTTCATACAAACTCACCTTGCTCAAATTCATCAAGCTCTTTAGGATCCTCATTAAAAAGTATAGAGAAAGGTGTTCCTCTTAACCAATCTTGTGTGCAAAGAAGTACTTCCACTATTTTAGGCGTTAAGCAACTACGATAAGGATTAACCACTCTTCCTCTTGTACTGAATGCACACTCTGATGCTACGGTAGAGATGGGAATGGCTAACATCTCTCGAGCCATGTTTGCAAAGATAGGAAATCTAGTTGAGTTTACCTTCCACCAATGTAAAACATCAAGCTCAATTGACTTTGTATAAGGTTCAGGATCCTCTCTCAAATATTTATCAAGCTCTAATATATAATCAAATCTACGTCCTGTAGCTCTTAGGTAGAAGCTCATGCCATGAGGATCATCATATTCATCATCTAGTTGGGATTCTTGTTGGCTACTTTGAGAACCCTCCTCAACCCCTTGATATTGATCATAAAGTGTTTTTAAAGATGACAATAATTTTGATTTCAATCCACTGGCCATGCTAGATTCAAATATATAGTCAATGAAGTAATTAACAAAATCCAACTTACTCCTAGGGTCAAGCACAACAACAATCAATAATAAGATATTAATTCCATTGGGATTTTCTCAATATTTGTCATACTTACCCTTCATCCTCATTGCCATCAATCTTATGCTCACATCACTACTCTCAGAATATTGTCGAATCTTTTTACCAATTCCAAACACTTCCTTCATATACATATGACTAGTGACGTAAGAAGAACCAGAAATCCGCAT
>Ga0214544_1004253_pt1 | contig 28889 bp, 27 predicted proteins | sample CNSS3metaG_FD_160074 | JGI IMG/M metagenome (GOLD analysis project Ga0214544, IMG submission 160074) | Root nodule microbial communities from cowpea collected in UCLA plant growth center, Los Angeles, California, USA - CNSS3 | ecosystem: Host-associated > Plants > Roots > Nodule | place: USA...
TTATCTTGCATAGCAAGTGGCGGCACACATCCACTCATCTTCAAGGTTTCCATGGCTTCTAGCCTAGCCTTGTAGTGGCGTGCTTCTCACATTTTTACCATTTCTTTCCTTTCCATTTTATGTTTTCCTCTTCCATTAATTGTTCTTGGTTTTCTATGGTTTATGTGCTTTCCTTTTTGTTTTGAATCAATCCATCATCTTCTTCTCTTGAGCTTTGTGAAAGGAACAAGATAATCCTTCATCAGGAAACCAGCGACTAGTGCCCCAAAAACCCAAACTCGGGACCTGGCGGAAGGAAGCCAGCACCCGACCCCACAACCATTGTCATAAATCCGAAAAACAACGTAAAAACACCTTTTTGGTTCACTCTAAAGCACCCAAACTTGGAAAAACATCAAGTAATCCTTTACCATATCAAAGTTCCACTTAATCCTCCACAAAAACTTTATTTCTTTCTTACCTTCCAAACTTCCAAGGTATGCACAATTCACATAAACACAACATAATTTCATTCACCAACTTACCAATTCACACATAAATGAATTTCTGCACTTGATCACAATGAAGCCTGCACCCACTTAATATTCGTCACCTAATAGAACTCACGCATCAATCAAAACCATGCAACCATAATTCAACACTAAAATTCTACACTTACTCTTGAATCTACAACAACAAAACATCAGCTACCTAAAGGTATTTACATCCTGATAACAGTTTCATGCAAAAAAAAAAGAATATTATCATATTGACCATTGCAATTTAACCATAAAGTCACTCACGCTTATTCATAGAAATGAATCCAACACTAAAGAAAACTCAACTGTCTAATTGAACCATTTAAACCAAGTCATTCTTCCATCCATAAACCCCAATTTTCATGTTATTGGATGATAACCCCTAACTTCATCATGAACACATAAAATCCAATGAACCCATGGCATAAAATTCAATCACCAGTAGAATTTCGCAACACCAAGGGTAAAATAATGAATATATTCCATATAACTATTCCCCCAATTTGATCAAAGTTAACCCCAAAAGAAAAATATAAGTTCAAACCCCTATACCATTCTTCATTATAAAACTTGCAACACCCTTGAAACACCCATTTTAATTTATAGCCTTAGCATTCCATTTCCTCCACATTGTCTCCATTCATTACAACCGTATACCCTACTAACCAATCCTCCCTTAGTCAAGACTTACACTTGAACGGATGGACATACAACTACTTCTCTTCCAAAATCCATGAAACTTTGAGTTATCTTGGTGATACACTACGTCTAAACCATCACTTCTCTAATAACTCCTCCACTTGCTTCTTTTACTTTACACTCTTAGCACGAACTATCCAATTAGGAACTATTGACATTGGTTATGCTTCAGAAAACAATGAAATAATAAACCCCATCGCTCCGAGATGGTAATTCTTGTATCTCCTTCGGAACACCTCTAGAAGCTCTTCCACAACTGAGGTCCTTTGTGCATGTTCTTCACTTGTCTTTGTCATCTAAATTTGAACCATATAAAACTCTGCCCTCACTTTTTAACTTATTCAACACTCGATACGTAACTATTGGTAGCCTCTTTGCATCAAAGAACATCACTTCGTTGGGTGTTACCACCTATAGGATTGAGATTGGGAAACAACAAATTCACCCTGGAGATTATGTTGCAACCTTATAAAGGAAGCAATTCAAATTGACTTTAAATTTGGATCATTTGATCACCACAAGACATGTCACATGTGTGAGAAGTCTTCACTTGGCCAAAACTATATCAGAACCATCAACTCAACACAACTCCCTTTTGTAGGAAACCATGACTCATTTACCATATTGGCGACACCAAGGGATATAATACTCCATGCACAACCTTTTTTACATGTATCTTTGAATTAGATCATTTTTTTTAACCTATTTAACACCAACTATTGTAGACACCCTTTCAGCTACTTAAGAAATTTCTTCTTTCTCCTTCATTATGCTTTGGCATCACTAGTTTTCCCTTCCTTATGTGATCAAACTTAACGATTTGCTTCTTTTTCCGGCATTTGAAATCTCGCACCTCAACCCAAGGTCAAATCTTCCTCCTCGTGTGAATCATTTTTCTCAAAACATCTTTTCTATTCTTGACTTTGATGTTGATACTTGCTAAGAAGATCCAACCATCTCTTTTTGATTGTTGAACGTGGTATAAAACCTCTATGATACTTCATTCTCATTAAAAAAACTGTCTTTCTCTTAACATAGGAACACCACCCAACCTAACTAATCCTCAAGCTCAACTTCTTCTTAGTCTTCTTTTCCAAAGATTGATCCCCTTTATTCACTTCAGGGTTCCTATACCTTTTTCAACTTTAACCTCAAATCTTCCACCACTTTCCACCTTCAAGGTTTAAACATTGTAGGGATGTAGAACCAATGCAGATACTCTAACCTTGTCACGTAGGCGCACACCGATGTCTCCCCTTATACCAAACTCCAACATCTTTTCCTATTCTTCGAAACCCAAAACTTAGCTTTCCTCACCCACTGACATACAACATACTACAACTTCATACCTTCGAGACAAAAGCTGGTCTCAAAGGCCTTATCTAACTCTATAAAGGTAAGCATGCCAAGTTGACCTTGAATTTGCATTCCTCTACCACTATAGAGCACTTAACACAAACCACAAAGGCGAAAACGTGACAAGAATTTGAACAAAAGACAATACTTAAAGTGTATCTGTATCTATCCCTCTAACAACCAAAACTTTTCTAAACATACTTTCTCAACATTGATTGACTACATAACCTACTTTATACCAACTACCTATTGTCTATCACTCTTATCCCGAAAGTTTTAGAATTAAGAAAGGAAAACTATCTTTGATATTATCATGATTGGTCATCCTCATCACTTTATCAAGACATTGTATATTCTTAATACTTCCAATTTGCTAAATAGTCTCTACAATCTAAACTTAAATTCTTATACACACAAGATAGGACTATAGTAATATCACTCATATACATTCTCAAACTACTATATTATAATTTTATTACAAAATTATACCTAACTTGATCTAATACTCTTTAATTGCCCAAACAGTTGACTCCTCAATATACATTCTCCATCTTTTCCATGAAGGAAAGTGATCATTGTAGAAGAAGAACACAACACATAATAGACAAACAACAATAGAGGGTAAGCTAATTTATAAAAATAGTATCGTATATATAAGACATAGAATATATTTCATAAGATTTTATCAATCATTTATCAACACATATAATTTACAAGAGAAGAATATAAAAGACTGAAGTAACGCCACCATAGAATCTACTCACGAGACCCATGAAATTATGCCAAACACATACACCATCATAGAATATACTCACGAGATCCATAGAGTGAGGCCAAACACATATGCCATACACAATTTACTCATGACAACCATTGATGTGATCCCAACAAGGCTTATAACTTAGGCCAACGCCAAGGTCCATTCCATGGCCCACATGCACCTTAATGCCCAAGGCCCAATAATCAAAGACATGTCAAGACATAAGATTAGACTTTATTTTTGGGCCCATTGTTTAGGCCATGTTTTAAAAAAAAATTGTAAAATTACTAGAAGTAGTTTTGGATCATAATTGATCTAGCTTTTACAATTGGGTCCATTCAAGCCCAATTACAAAAGTCTAGACCAAGTTTGCATCTAGCCTTAGCCATGAGTTGCACATTTAGCACATGTGTCAAATGAGGAAAGTGTGACATGCCACATGGCATGTGATCCACTTTTTGTGGATCTTAGATCTAGATCTAGATCTAGACACATGTGCTTCACATGGCCATTGTAACACCCTCTATTTATATTAATTATATTTAACTTTCTTGTTTAAATATATAATATGAAGTAATTTTATGATTTCATAAGTGAATTGACAAAGGGCTTTATACAATGTAAAAGATGATTTTTTTGGGGTGCTAACTACTTCTTATTTTGAGTTGTGTAAGTAAAATTGTGATTAAGCTTCATTAACCATTGGATTAGGCTGAAATTTTTATAGAGAATTCTTAAAACATAGTTCTTCAATATGACCGGTGAGATTGTGATTTGGAGATGTATGCAAGGAGCAATTACTTCCTCACTTTAGTGTAAAAGTAAGGTCCGAGTTACCTTGGTAAATATTTTATGCCCACTTCGTTAACCGTTGGATCAAGATGCAATTTTTATATAGAGTTGTTAAGACATATTACTAAAGTTTGACCGTTTGGATTTGGATTTAGAGGTCTGTGGTTAGAGAAATAATTTTTGCAGTTTGAACTAGCGTTAGTTACGTCCTATTTTGGGTTATTTTAGTAAAAATTTGATTACAGTTTTATTAACCGTTGGATTGAGCTCATATTTGTTCGATATGTTCTAGAGACATGGGTATTTAGTTTCACGGGATTTACAAATAGAGCTGTGTGGTAAGAGATGTGAATTTTACACTTTGGAGTAAAAACAAGTCTTATAGAAAGTTTCCTACAATGGGAATTTCAACCAAGCTTCTCTCTATGGTCAAAATAAACTTATCCTCACTAAGGAATCTCATAAATTTACCATCAATACATAACATCCTTATCCCTTTGTCTAAGATTTTTTCCTATAAATAGTACTTCATTTCACACATTTCTTCACAAAAATCCAAAACAATAGAGAATGAGAGGTTTAAAGTCTTGGGAGAAAATTGAAGTAGGAGAGGAAAATCCAGAATCTTGAGGTCTTCATTTTCATCTTAGAGTATAATTAGCATCTCCAAGGTATGGAGGGTCTATCTCAAATCTCTAAGTCTTTATCTTAACAAGTTTTCTTTAAGTATACAATTTGTCTTCTTGATTCTAAAATTTTCATACATTATCTTGAAATTTTGAGTTGAAAAATGGATTCCTTGGGTATGAAAACCTATGGTTAGGTTCAAGAATCATCTTATTTGGAGTTTTACTCAAAAAGTTATAAATAAAACAAGTTGGCTATTTTACTTATAAAAGTTTATACGAAAATTATGTTTTAATTGTGTTTACTATTTTGATTAATTTTCTGTAAAGTTATTGTGAAAGAATGATTTATGTTTGGTTGTTAATTTTAAATTCTTTTTAACTTGGTTGTTTTCACTATTTTGAAAATTGTGACAAATTAGAAACACACTTGTTATGCTACCAAAATTTTTTGAAAGTCTCAAGAATTATAAAGATAATGCGAAAGGATTATTATAAATTAAAGTACAAAAATAAAGAATAAAAAGGACAGTATGGATAGTATAGAGATACATTGGGTATAGAGTCCAGAGAAAAGTCTGATAGACCTAGGATAATGGAGGGTGGTGATATAGATACCCTGGATTGATATACACAATTAGTCGAGTATTCGAAAATTCACAAGCCTCACACTCTATTCTCGATCGTCCTCTTGAATATACTGTAAGACCAGGAAGGTGGAATAACGTACACGTATCAGTGAGAACGTTTAGCCTGCTGACACTATCCATATTGGCGTAAGACTATTATGATTCGGAAAAGTCTAATGGTAGTGTTTGGGACCCAAAGTATATAAAGAAAGAATATGAGATGAATATACTGATGAGTTGAAACTCGAAATTATATGAATATGATTATTAAAAGATTGAAAATGAGGATTTTGATATCCTAAATTTAAAACATACATAAATGATTATTTTTTTGATTAATTTGATTAGATATTTTTGGCATGGTTAGTTATGACGTTATGAAGATTTAAACTTTTGTGAAAATGTTTCATTTAATTGAAAGTTTATTCAAATGACCATACTTTGAAATGTTATGATGAAGTTTTAGAGTTAAGGGAAAAACTCACCCTTACTTTCTTTATTTTTTAGAGGAAGAAATTGGAGACCTAGAATGTAACAATGAGATTGTCTAGTTTAACTTTTCTTAACTTTGGATTGTGTTAAAGCTACAACTGACATGGTGTAACTTGTTTGTGATGTATTTCAAACTAAAAGTACCTTTAGTTAGTTGTAAAAGTATAAACAAACTTCTGTTACAAACACTTATATGTATGTTAACATTTTATTCACATAAATATCATGTATGTCTAAAAGATGATACATTCAAGTGATGTATTATTATTATTTTTTGTTTGGTATTTGTTAATGGAATACAAATAATTTTTCCCTTTAGTAAATGATACATTAGACAAGTAAAGAACATCTAGTAGCACCGGGTTTTAGTTGGGGAGTTACAACCACCTTGCATTTGCATTTCATTTAGTCTTGCATTTGGTTTTCATTTTAGGAGATACTCTCTACTATAAATGAGAGACTCCACACTCTTTATAAGGTTACTCTTGAAATTACTATTAGAATGCTTGTGTTGAGATCACTCCACTCTTCTATTATTTTGAGAGCACCTAAGCTAGAGGTTTCCAACATTTCCTCTAGCCACCTTCCACTAGTCTAGTTTCTAGTCTAGTCTATTTTCACCACTCCAAAGTCCATTGCTACAAGATCCTTAAACACTTGTTTCCATTCCCAATTTCGCTGCCTATGGAGTCTTAACCAACCACCACACCTTGGAGCTCCATCAGCCATGGGTTCGCAACAAACACATACACCATGTAAGACCCAAGAAATTTAAATAATTAAATAAATAAATATTTAATAAATGCATGTAGTGGGAACCTTTATGGCATTTAATGTTGGGTTTATGATGTGGAAAAGTGCTAGCTCAAGTGGTTGAGAGTACTTGGTTATGTTGAGAGGACTTGGGTTCAAGTCTTTTGTATGTTAATTGTGTGTATTTTAATAATAAATTGCTTGATCAAGAATGAGTGATAATATAATCCTAGATTTATAGGAATTATCATGAAACATGAATTGGTTGTGCACTTGAATTGCAATTGTGTGGTTGTGTGTTTGAATCTTGGCTGAAATGAAATAAGTTCCTTTTTGCCAAAATTCCTTTTGGCATGAATGTGAAGGGGCAGAAAAACCCTAGCGAGGATACCTAGGAAGGCTAGGCAAATTATCATAGAACAACCATTGAATGGCAATTAAATATACTTTTAATGTAATTTTCGTTTTACCACCATTAAGCTTAATTAAGTTGTAGTTAAGAGCCTTGGTGAGAGGAAAAGAGTAGGTTTGGAGTTTTCCATAGTGTGAGGACTTTGGAAATGCGTTCTGGATGCTTTAACAAGACTAAGAAGTGTTGGTGCGTGTGTTTGGGTGGAGGCAAGAGGGGAAGCCTTTGTGGAACAAAAGCAATGCTCGGATTGCACAACCTTGAGCAAGGAAACCAGGTTAGGGCAGTTGTACCTCGTACTTAATATTTATTTATGTAATTGTGCATTGTATGATAAGCCTGAATGCCTAGTTATGCTTTTTTTGGACTATATTGAGTTTCTGGAAATTTTCCAGAAACTGCCTTGCGGGCCTTCAAAGTCGTCAAGCGACTCATGTTGAAACCACCCAATTTTTTTGGCGGTAAAAGAACTGTCGTTAGGTGATGCGTGGATATGTGGAATAGGTGTGTGTGTGTGTGTGTGTGTATATATATATATATATATATATATATATATATATATATATATATATATATATATATATATATATATACACATACATATATAGATGTGTGATTGATGAGTATGTTTTTGGTAGTACTTGTTGAGTCATGTTGAATCTATAAATCTATATATGTTAGCTTGAATGTATGATGTTATAAGTATGTGAAAATGGCCACTAATGATGATTGGATAGTTATGTGAAACTTGATTTTTGGGATAAGATATTAGATACGGGAATTATTGTAGGTGTTGAATGATATGATATATGTTTGATTTGAATACAAGTGTAAATATGTATTTCATATCTATATGATTGTGAATATGATGTGCTTAAGTGTGATTAGGCCATGTTAGGATAATTGGATATGTGGTTTGGGTGCTCTGGTTGACGTGCAGTTTTTGGGGTCATTAGAACCTGTCTTGGGGTCATTACTGGTGTTGTGCCTAGCGGCACGGGGCACACCGCTAGGCGATAACATGTTGAGATTGCCAAGCGGTCTGCGCTATAATGACGCCTGGCGGCGCTTAGGCACCGTTAGGTGATAGCGTAGAGAGCAGTGTGTTCTGTTGGCTTATGTTTTACGTGTTTGTGATGTTGGGATTGGACCAAGAGATGCTTGATTGTGTCATGAGTGGGTAGGTTCATGGCTGGTGGTGAACATGTGATAATATGAGCGGGGAGGTTCATATTATAATGCTCTCGTGTGAGGATACGAGCGAGGAGGTTTGTATGTTCTGAGCTCACACTTGAGGATTGCTACGAGCGGGGAGGTTCGTAGTTGTTGGATCACGTGTCTTGGACTACGGGCAGGGAGGTCCGTAGAGTTGGACTACGAGCAGGGAGGTTCGTAGAGGCAGGACCACGAGCGGGCAAGTTCGTGGAAGCATGTATATCTTGGGTCCATGGTCAAGTATTGGTATGGTGTGCATGGAATAATAGGTTTAGGTGCATAATAAGACATAGAGTCTTACATGACTCGTGGCTTGTTTCTTTGGATGTGCGTGGTCTATGAGACTTTGGGTGATATCTTAAGGATGGACTTTGTTGTGGCATTTATTGAGTTGTGACTCAGAATGGTATCTCTTGAGTTGTGGCTCAGGATAGAGGGTAAACACATGACATTCCTTGAGTTGTGGCTTAGAATGACATCCCTTGAGTTGTGGCTCGGGATGGCGGATGGGCACGGGCATTCCTTTAGTTGTGACTTAGATTAGGGAGTTCGGTGTGAGTGTTGGAGTTGTGGCTCGTACAGATGGGTCCAGAAAGATTGCCCTCTTCGACGTTAGCCAACGAGTTTGGTAGTCTTGGAGCAAATACGAACTATGGTTCGTATTAGGAACTCTACCTGGCATTATGGAGTATGGTCTGTAGTAGGTTTCTCGTGCGTGTTCTAAGAGTTGTGGCTTGTAGGTGGAAGCAGCAAAGGGTATCTTGAGGTTATCATCTAAAGACGTAGAACATGGATAACATGGTAGTGGCCGTGTGGTATGGAATCAAAGGATTGAGTTCTTTTGATGAGTGTATGTATATATATTTGAATTGTATATATAATTTAATAATGTTAGCTCACCCTATCTGCTTGCGTTTGGTGATGATTGTATAATGCGTTACACGAGAGTATATGATGTTGCAGGTGGTGCTGGTGAGGCATAGATCTAGAGCGGGGATGCTTAGGGATTTGATTTTGTTGTTTACTTTAATTACTTCTTAACTTGGATTTTGTTTTCCCAGTTTTGGAAATGTAAACACTTGAAGTTTAAATTATATTGTTTATGAGTGACGATTAAAAAGGATTTTAATTTCCCGTGTTTTGGGAAAGACATTTAATTAAACATGACTTTGTTATTCCTTTTATTTTATATTATTTAAAACTTAGTAATATCCGACCGGAATGTTACACACCATAATAAAATCTAGTCACGAGACCCATGGAATTACGCTAATCACATACGTCGCTATAGAATCTACTCACGAGACCCATGAAATTTCGCCAAACACATACACCACCATAGAATGTTCTCATGAAACCCATGGAATTATGCCATAAACATACTTTACTTCATCATACTTATTCCATACAACTTAACTCATCACATCAAAACACACAACAACATTGGTCGTCAACCATTCATAATTCACAACACAACAACATGCCTCCTTCACATTTCACATCATGCCTTTCAAATAAAAAGTACACCCCCAAATGGTTCATATGCTTTTACCGAGTCCCAAATTAATATGCACATTCTCACACAAGTATTTAAAGATGCAAAATGGCAACTTAATAACATAGGTACAACTATTTAGGGATTTAGAAATAAAACTCTAGCTTGTGCAAAACTCCCAAAATTATGTTTTTACATTCAAATTAAAGATAATGGGATTACATTAATAGGAGAATTGTAGAAAAGGATTTGCATCAAAAAAGAATCAAAGGTCAAAGATATCAACATTCTAATCTAAAGGTGTAAGATTTGGAAAAATTTAGAATAAATAGAAATCATTGGAAGGAATTAATGACTTTATTAAGATTGTTAATTTATTTAATTTACTGAATTATGAAATATTGGGATAATTATTTAAGTGATTTAATTTGTGGTTTTATTTATTTTAATTATTTTATTTAGTTATATTATGCAGAGGATATATGTTTATATATTAGTAATGTGCATAATATCAAGATTGAACATTTAATTTATCATTGGCAAGGGCATAGGTACGAATCTTGGATGGCCAAATATATCTTATATACTTGTTAAGATTTTTCTTTCACTCTCTTCCGTGTCATTAAATTCATGTGCATGGCTATTAAAAGCCACTCTCTCCATTCACATTTGATATAGTATTATATATATATATATATATATATATATATATATATATATATATATGTGTGGTTGTTTCTTTTGTTAATCTCTGTAGGTACAAAATCCATTTTTTATCTTTTGAAAATCTTTGCTGGCATAAAATAAATTGCCAAGAATATTATATTTATCCTCTAGAATATTAATAGAAAAATATTAGGGATGTAGTAATTATAGATTAAAAGATAGGATTTTAGGAGAGGGGATAAAATACTTTACTATTTCTAAAATGTGCAAATAGAGCTAAGGAGAGAAGACAACAAAAGTTTAACATTAAAAAGAACCTATGAAGAACGGAGGAGGCTGTGAAAGAAACTGTATCGGAGAAAGTAATCCAGGTAGGGGAAGTTACATCTTATTTTCGTTTTTGCTCTCTTGTTGTTTCTGTTATGTATGAACACACCACAATGATTGAATGTTTTCTTATTTTCTTTCACAATTGCTATGGTTTCCTGGTATATTGATTACGTTAAACATATAAGTGTGAGGGGTGGGTTCTTCTTGATTCTCTATGGATGTGTTGCATGAATCATATAGAAAGAAACCTAGGACTACATGAGGTTTTGTAATTCTTTCTTTCATTCTTCTTTTTGTCCACATCGATGGTTTCTAGAATGCATTTTGGAGTATTGGGTTTGCATTGGTAGGTGGCTTTGACGAAGAGGGCTCGCGCTCCACGTTTGTGATGGTAGAACAAGAGCTGCGATAGTGTACAGTACGTGGGTTTTGACTTCATATTTTATTGTTATTTTTGGTGCAGTTTTGATACGTGAATATTAATGCACAGTTTGTGGTTTCCATTGTTGCGGGGTTAAGTCACATGCATGCATGGAATCATTGGGTCGTTTAGGAGGGAATGTAGGAGTATTTTCTCTTTATTATTTTCTCTGCAATTGAGTTTACGTAATAGCTCCTTCCTTAGATGGTAGAGTATTATAATCATTCTCCCTTCTCTTTCTTTTAGATTATAGAAGTGCTTGGACCTTAACAAGGTGGGGGCCAACTTTTGGGTTTCATTAGTAGGATATAAGATGGTGCAATGGTTGGTTAAGGATAGTTTTGCTTTTATTGGTTCAATGTATGCTGCAGCTTTGTCATTCTTTTTACCACATATGAACTTGTTTTACTCCTTTGGTTCAACGTTTGCTGTAGTAGGTTCACTTAGGTAGTTTTGTTTCTTTATTTTCTCTTACCACATGTGTACATGGTTTGGTTGGTTCTGTATATCATAGGTTTTGATGATTGGGGAGAGATATATGGATGAGCACATTTATGAGTGTGGGCAGTATGGGTTTCTCTTCTTCATGGGTTTCACGATTTGTTAAGTTGCAGTGCATGTTTGCCATATATTTTAGTGAGGTCAAGGATGTGTAACCTTTGATGGGATGATTAGACGTGAAGCATTGCACGTTCTCTTTTCACTCTTAATGTGTCAGGACCTATTTATCTTGAACATAAATTGTTTTATGAAAGCAAAACTATTCCAATTTAATTTACACATGTGGGGCCCAATAAGAGTTGTCAAATGTCACGTTTCTTTCTCACCATAGACATAGTCTTTCTTTTTCCTTAGGCTTATGAAAAATGAGGTTTTCCTTTCTTCTTCTTTTATGTGCCGCAGTGGGGTTTTGGTATTGGAAGGAATGATGTGATGGTGTGTATTTTGTTGGCAATGTGTAATTCTCATGTGTTGCATGTTGAAAGCTGTTGGTGAAATTAAGTGTTGTGTGAGGTTTACCGTACCTAGAGACCCAGTGAAGACTCTCTCGCCTATGTGAAGCAATGGAAATGGGTCTTCTACGCCAGTGTGAAGTCGTGGTAGAGGATTCATTTGAGTGTTGTACTCTCTCGCCTGTGTGAAGCAATGAGAAGGGGAAAGATGTTTCACCTTATTTCGGCTCATTGCGAGTATAGTGCCTGGTGTGCGATGCATTGACATTTTTACTCATAATTCCTTGAGGAATAAGGGAGATAGTCTGGCTGTGATAACGGGACACATCGAACCGTCTATTTCTAGGAAACTAGATGTTATTGTGGGGTAAAAGGCCACGGAAAACAAAAGCTTGATTATGATTATTATGTTTAAGGATTTTAGATGAATGTGATAGTTTGTTGGTTTGATATGGTTGTTTGGATGTGGGGGTTGTGTGTTCAAAATAAAGTTTGATTGTGATCTTAATGCTTAAGTGTTACATGAATGAGATGTTGAGTATTATTTGTCGTGTTTTATTTACTACATTCTTTTATATATCATTGTTTATGGTTAGCTTACCCCTATTTGTTTGTTTGTGTGTTTGTTGTTTGTGTGATGATCGTATAACATGTGTGTTATACGGGAGCATATGATATTGCAGATAATTTTTACATGGAGTAGATTGACGAAAGGTTGGGATGGACTCCGGAGTTTTTATAATTTATTTAGTTGTTTTAAATCAGATACTAATAACTATGTAAAATTTTTTTCGCAATTGTTTTTTGAATTTTTTTTACAAAGTGACGTTTTGAACTTTGTAATTTAAATCAAATTAAAAGTTTTTTTATTAGTACATTTTCAATGATAATCCTTTTCCGCTAAACACGATAATTTTCTAACTTTCCGTGACATCCCAAAATTGGGGTGTTACAAAGGAAACCTTACAAGAAAAATTACTCTCACTACAAACTTCAAATTCAAGATCTGACTGATTTAAGTAAGGAACTTTGTGTCTAGGACCCACGGTTAAAATTTTAGCTCGATGCTATGGTTATTGTTACGGGAATCTTCATTTTATGAAGAGGGCACATAGCAGGAAACTGGGTTGCACCCAATGATAGGAATTGACGCTCAACTCACGAAGTTAGGGGGTTCCCTATCAAAGTGGCATTCAGAGGTAAAAATACAGCTCAACGCTGTCATGAGAATCCTCTATGACATGAAAACAAATGAAGGTTGGAGTTCAATAACCACTTGTACCGCTCAACGCCCACTCATACTGTTCATCGCCTACTTGTACCGCTCAGTTCCATGACAACAAAGATGAAAATGACAACATTTTAGCTTGCTCAACTACATAAATTGGTACCTTTCACTTTTTCTTCAATTTTAATTATTCCAAAACACTTCCCAACTAGTACCAATCTACTCAATTGTTCAATCTAAAATGCTCTCATCCAAACTCATATCATAATAAATCAACAATCAAAAACATTCAATTCAACATAAATTAAATACATATGTTATAACATATTCAAAATTTTAATATCAGCAAAGTACAAAATCAAGTGATGACCAAAGAACTAAAGTTTTCATAACACTAAAAAGTGACGACAAACACTTTAAACATTCACATTTTATTATCCAATCATTGTCACACATACCCATATCGAAATAAACAGTTCAAATTCAACAAACATAATTAACTTCCCTAACCTTTAGAAGATAACCCAACAACTCGAAGAGCCCCAAACGTCCATCAAATTCGCAAACCTCTACCTCAACCCAAAATTAGAATTTGTTTAGGTAGACTTAACGGTGAACACAACGCCAACCTCTGATTACAAAGAAGTTGAACTTTGAGTGAGAAATTGTAGGAAGAGGATTGAAGTTGTAGGGAAATATGTTTAGGGAAGAAAGGGTTATGTGTTTTTCACTTCATAGTGGTAGTGTTTTGGGTCTTTTAAAAGAGTTGTTTACATTTTCAAAAGGGTTTTACATATTTTAAATACAAAATTATATCTATATGTAAAATTGCATTACATATGGATTTTTTTTTATGTAACAAAAAATGAGTTTCTACCTAAACTTCTTTATGTAAAATCTGTATGTAATGAAGACATACCTTTTATACATAATTTACATACGAATTTTAAATTAGTAAAATATTAAAAAAAGTTAAATTTTTAAATTAACAGTTTTTTCGTTCCTATGGGTGTATTCTTTCATTTGCTCTCTTGTTTGAAGCCATTTTCCTATTGCTCAACTCACTATCGCTCACTTATAGTGCCATTTTCGTTGCTCACTCCCTCTGTTTGTCATGTTCTGCACTCTCTTGCTCACTTACTTTCATTGGCGTTGACGAATCAATGTCAAGTCAGGGCTTTATCGATGTTGACGAGTGAACTTGGTGATAATGGATTTTTCTTTTATGTTGTTTCATTGGTTTCTCCTTGTCACCCACCTCTGTTCTTTATAGGTTGAAAGTCCCCATTTTTGAAACCCTAGGTTGGTTTGTTCCAAATAGAAAAGAGCAAATCCATGTTCAATCGTCGTTTGCACAAGTAAGTGAATTTGTAATTTTTCTATCTCTTTCTCTGTGTTAACTAAGATGAACAGATGAATTAGGAATAATTTTTTACCTACAAAGGTTACTATATGATGCAGGTAAAGAGGTATGAGAGAAGTATTGCGTGAGAAATAAAAGTTGACGAGGACAACTCTTATGCTTCTTTTAAGATGTAGGTCCATTCTTATATATTAGTGATTTGAGGGAATCTATAAGTTTAATTTTTCTCTATAAATGCTATATTAATAGATAAGGTGGTGCGGTAACACTATGTATGTTGTTTTCTTTAAATATTATAAGAAGTGCTACTATGCAAGTTGCAGAGGTTGGAGGTGTGATGGGGTTGAAAAAAGAAGAGATTGTTTGTTTGTGAGTGTATTGGAAGATGGAATGAGAAGCGAAGATGTGAGTGAGACATCATCTAATTATTGCTTTGAGAGTGTGTTGAAGGCAAGTTTCTCAAGTTTAGAATATGGTAGAAGAATATGGGTATTGAATATGGTGTCTTTCTTATCCAACAGGTCAATAAGATTATGACACTTTTATACCATGACAAAGTATTGAGATTGAGCCACGATCAATAAAGTTTGTTTGAGTGATATGAGAAGTTTGTAAATTTTCTTTTTCTTTTTCTTTTAATTGGATTGTTCACTATAAACTTTAACCTCTGATTTGAAATGTTTCCAGATAGCTCTAAAAACGTCTTCAAATGTTGGTTCTTGAGTAGCTTTGCAGATTGTCAAAGTTCTCACAACCTAGAGCCGTGAAATGCGCTAAATATTTGGAATATTGATTTGCTTTATGGTCATTTCAATCAGAAACACCTGGATTTTCTCTTCATTTCCCTCAAACCAAGACTCAAATCTGCATGGGTTCATTTGGTTGAGAACTAGGAGTGGGAAGTGTATAGTGTTCCTCCTCTTGTTGAGTACGAAGAGGTTGATGTTTACGCATAGTGATTTGGTTTGTCTAATTGCTAAGAATGATGGATGTAAATGCTAATGCATGAATGCAATATTTATATTTCAACACATTGGATGCAAAATAAACCAGTTTATTTATGCAGAGTTATTTCTTGAATGTAGTCAATGCAATCAATGCAAGATTTTAATGGACAAGATCCAAAGTATCATCATAACTCATTGTAGTTCCAAGGGTTTTATGAGAGTATCAATCAAATAATATCATGTAAGATGCATGCATATTAGAACCATGCATGCTTTCATATTAGTTCCAAGGGTTTTATGAGAGTATCAATCAAATTTGTTAATTACCGACGAAAAAATACCGACGGATATTCATCCGTCTGTAACTATAATTTATCGACGGATTTAGCGATGGATCTTAAGCAGGAAAAATATCGACGAATTTTTTCGTCGGTAATAACACAAGAGACAACTGGTGACGAATTTATCCGTCGGTAAAGTTTTCATGCAATTACCGACGGATTAGTCCACCAGTAAGTACGCAGATTAAACTTTAAAAAATCAGAAACCCTTTCCCCCCATTTTGTAAAACTCAGTTCATCTCCTCCAAAACGCATCAGTGAGATCGCGCTACTCTTGTTGCCGCCATTACTGCCACTCTCAATCGTCGTCGTGCCACTTCCAATCTTCGTCGTGACGGCCTTTTTCCGGTAACATTGTCGATGCCCTCCCCCCATTGCAAAACTAAGTTCTTCTTCTCCAAATGCATCACTGAAGTCGCCACTACTGTTGTCGCCCATTGCTGCTGCCACTGTCGCTGTCGTGCCACTCCCAATCGACATCGTGACGGCCTCCTTCTAGTAATGTTGTTGCTAGCTTGTGTTCGACTTTCGGGATCTGCTCTAACGTCGATAGAGAAGTAGGGTATGGGGTTTTGTTGCTCGAGCAATCATCCAAGCTTTTAATTCATCCTTACCAATTATTTTTTTTCTGATAGTTGCTTCCATCTTTGTGGCGAGAGGAATTCGAATTGGGCTTCCGCGTGAGTGGGGGTTTCTGCGCAGAAGGGGTTGTCGTGGAAGGAGGGTGCTCTGTTTGGTGCTACTCCGGCCGTTGAGGCGCTCCGACATTCGAGGTGCTCTGACCGTGGGGGGAACCACTGGATTTGGTGTTGTTGGGCTGTCGTGGAGGTAACACCCATTTTCCTTTCATTTTTCTTCCTACTGAAGTGCATCCGAATTGAATGATAGAGCATGTTGTTGTTGATTTGAAGCTTAATTTTATGACAATTATCATCACCAATCCTTAATAATTGTTTAGATAGACTTTATTTTAACTAACCAATGTAAAAGTCCATATTTTACACATATTTTTGTATGAAAAGGGTTGTGGCTAATTGATATGTGATCTAAACTTTTGACCCAAAGTTTACACATGTAAAAGTCCATATTTTAACTAATAGATAGACTTCATTTTAACTAACCAATGTAAAAGTCCATATTTTACACATATTTTTGTATGAAAAGGGTTGTGGCTAATTGATATGTGATCTAAACTTTTGACCCAAAGAGTGAAAAAGAAAAAGAAGAATGCAGATGTAGTGATCCAATCTGCAAATAGGTTTATTGAGGATGTAATAATTACAATATACTTATATATTGAGATATAGAAATTGGTTCTGTGTTATTGAAACACTACCCCCACATGAGTTAGTGGAACCATTTGAAAAGCAACATCATCTTTGTATATAGATGCATGTATTTTGGACTCCATTGTTTTGGTGAATGGAAAACTTGAATGTGAAAAGTAGTGAATTTTGATATATTTGTGATTGGAATTAATGATCTGATTTAGCTAGCTAACATCTTCATTCCTTATTTATCATATTTTTTTGGTTTTGTTTTTCGTCCTTTCCATTGCCCATCAGGGTTTTGACTAGGCAAACTCGAATTACCTTGTTAATTATGAGTTGTGATCTTTTCTCCACCTTTCTTTTGTTAATTAGAACTTGTTCAGTTAGTTTTATAATAGTTATATGCACTAGTGTACTTAATTTCTAAATTTTTGCAGTTTTAGCATAGTTTAGTGATAGTTTTAGGTGTTAAGGACCTAAATTTCGAGTTGTTGTTTTTAGTCGTGTGAGTTGTTTTGTAGTCATATTTTGGAATTAGAAACTTGTGTGGATAGTTAAATTAAAGTTGCATAGGTTAGGGTAGTACATGCACATAGAAAATACTTAATTTAGTAGACTAGTCTTGGTTTTAGGTAGTGATTTTGTGTAAATCTCTTCGGAGGCAGTTTGTGTGTTAGGATTAAGTTTTCTTAAATTTTCTATCCACTTCTACCCCTGATTTAGCATAACCATAGTTTTTAGCCTAGTTTTAGTGTCTTTTTAAAGGTTTTAGGTAGTAAACGTTTGAGTTTTAGGTAGGATTTCAGTTTTGAGTTATTTCTTAGGTTCCTTTTTTCATTTTAAGTTTGTTGAGTAGGTTCTTGGTACTGTTTTTACCAGTTTTCATAGTTGTCATATTAGAGCAAAAATGCAAAAAGTCAACTCATGGTCAACTTAGCAAGTTTTCATCCTATTTAGTGTTTATTTTGGACACCGTTTCAGCTGCATTTTCTGCCATGGGATCACTGTTTCTGCATCAAACTAAGCCACAAAGTTAATCACTCTAATTCAATGAGAAAAACATTAACTATGTTGTGAGTGGTAGACTACTTATGCATAAACTAAGTCACAAAAGTTAGCCTCCACATATGAACTTTCGTGTTCCATGTTATTCCTCACTTTGGCCTAAGTTTTCTTCATTCTTATACTAATTAGATTGTGTTTGCATCATTGCTTAACAATTCCTTTACTAATTTTGTAGTCTTAGCTCATTTTAGCGAATTTCTAGTTCTTTTTTTGGGTTTTGATTAGCCAAACTCGAATTACCTTGTTAATTCTGAGTTGTGATATTTTCTCCACCTTTCTTTTGTTAATTAGAACTTGTCCAAGTAGTTTTATAATAGTTATATGCACTAGTGTACTTAATTTCTAAATTTTTGTAGTTTTAGCATAGTTTAGTGGTAGTTTTAGGTGTTAAGGACCTAGATTTCGAGTTGTTGTTGTTTTTAGTCGTGTGAGTTGTTTTGTAGTCATATTTTGGCATTAGAAACTTGTGTGGATAGTTAGACTAAAGTTGCATAGGTTAGGGTAGTACATGCACATAGAAAATACTTAATTTAGTAGACTAGTCTTGGTTTTAGGTAGTGATTTTGTGTAAATCTCTTCGGAGGCAGTTTGTTTGTTAGGATTAAGTTTTTTTAAGTCATTTTAAACTTGTCTAGGTAGTTTCTATCCACTTCTACCCATGATTTAGCATAACCATATTTTTTATGTTAGTTTTAGTGTTTTTTAAGCGGTTTTAGGTAGTGAAAGTTTGAGTTTAAGGTAGGATTTCAATTTTGAGTTATTTCTTAGGTTCCTTTTGTCATTTTAAGTTTGTTGAGTAGGTTCTTGGTGTTGCTTTTACCAGTTTTCATAGTTATCATATTAGAGCAAAAATGTAAAAAAGTCAACTCATGCTCAACTGAGCAAGTTTTCATCCAATTTAGTTCTTATTTTTGCCACTATTTCAGCTGCATTTTCTGCCATGGGATCAGTGTTTCTGCATCAAACTAAGCCACAAAGTTAGTCACTCTAATTCAATGAGAAAAACATTAACTAAGTTGTGAGTGGTAGACTACTTATGCATAAACTAAGTCACATAAGTTAGCCTCCACATATGAACTTTCGTGTTCCATGTTATTCCTCACTTTGGCCTAAGTTTTCATCATTCTTATACTAATTAGATTGTGTTTGCATCATTGCTTAACAATTTCTTTACTAATTTTGTAGTCTTAGCTCATTTTGGCAAATTTCTAGTTCTTTTTTTGGGTTTTGACTAGCCAAACTCGAATTACCTTGTTAATTCTGAGTTGTGATATTTTCTCCACCTTTCTTTTGTTAATTAGAACTTGTCCAAGTAGTTTTGTAATAGTTATATGCACTAGTGTACTTAATTTCTAAATTTTTGCAGTTTTATCATAGTTTAGTGGTAGTTTTAGGTGTTAAGGACCTAGATTTCGAGTTGTTGTTGTTTTTAGTCGTGTGAGTTGTTTTGTAGTCATATTTTGGCATTGGAAACTTGTGTGGATAGTTAGATTAAAGTTGCATAGGTTAGGGTAGTACATGCACATAGAAAAGACTTAATTTAGTAGACTAGTCTCTGTTTTAGGTAGTGCTTTTGTGTAAATCTCTTCGGAGGCAGTTTGTGTGTTAGGATTAAGTTTTCTTAAGTCATTTTAACCTTGTCTAGGTAGTTTCTATCCACTTCTACCCATGATTTAGCGTAACGATAGTTTTTAGCCTAGTTTTAGTGTCTTTCTAGAGGTGTTAGGTAGTAAAAGTTTGAGTTTTAGGTAGGATTTCAGTTTTGAGTTATTTCTTAGGTTTCTTTTGTCATTTTAAGTTTGTTGAGTAGGTTCTTGGTTCTGTTTTTACCATTTTTCATAGATATCATATTAGAGCAAAAATACAAAAAGTCAACTCATGGTCAACTTAGCAAGTTTTCATCCTATTTAGTGTTTATTTTGGACACCGTTTCAGCTGCATTTTCTGCCATGGGATCACTGTTTCTGCATCAAACTAAGCCACAAAGTTAATCACTCTAATTCAATGAGAAAAACATTAACTATGTTGTGAGTGGTAGACTACTTATGCATAAAGTTAGCCTCCACATATGAATTTTTGTTTTCCATGTTATTCCTCACTTTGGCCTTAGTTTTCATGATTCTTATACTAATTATATTGTGTTTGCATCATTGCTTAACAATTCCTTTGCTAATTTTGTAGTCTTAGCTCATTTTGGCCAATTTCTAGTTTATTTTTTGGGTTTTGACTAGGCAAACTCGAATCACCTTGTTAATTCTGAGTTGTGATCTTTTCTCCACCTTTCTTTTGTTAATTATAATATGTAACATCCCTAAGGAATATTACTAATTTTTAATAAATAAAATTCAAAATAAAATAAATACCGCATTTAATATAAACTATTTCCCAAAAGCACGGGAAATTTAAAACTTTAATATATAAGTCATAAAAACCAGGAGTTCATAATTTATAAAACTAAAACAATATTCACATGGCTCCCAAAGGTTTACATCTTTATCTCAAAAACCAAAATAATAACATATAAACAAAATTCCCGGTTATCCCTCGCTTCGAGTTTAGGCATCTCCTGGCCCACCTGTCAAATCATCTGCTCCCGGATAACGAGTTATTCGATCATCGCCACACACACAGAAAGGGTGAGCTATGCACAATATATATATATATATATATATATATATATATATATATATATATATATATATATATAAACAAATACATGAAATAAATATGCCACCCATCCCAAAATAACAAAATTAAGTATCTCATTATCATATGCATGAACTAAGTCTTGGGACTCCACTGTGCTACCACGAAACTAACTCATTCGTGGTCCAACCCTATGAGCCTATCCCGCTCATAGTCCTGCCCTACAGACTCCTCGCCTGTAGTAAATCATCCAAGCCTTATAACTTGGACCCTGGCACGCACGCAAGCACCATACTATGGACTCCTCGCCCAATAGTAGCCGACGGGAACTCAACCAGTTTCATGCCCATCATGTGTCCAACCACCAAGCATATCTCAGACCCCTATTGGACTTAGTCCTTCAAGCCCAAACACTACACCACATGCATGTACATCCTATACCTAGGATAAAGTAGCCAAATCACACACACAAGCACACAAACATGGAATTTCGCATAGGCTAAACCCTTAGCCCCACTTAGGCTAATTTACCTCGCCTAAGTGAGCTTAAAACAACAACCTCATCACGTTATCTCGCTTAGGTGAGATCCTCTCGCCTAGCGAGATCATCTCTCGCCCAAACACCCAATTCAGTCTCGCCTGAGCTATAATGCAAGCACACATCCAACTTGATCGCGACATCTCGCTTAGGCGAGACCGTCTCGCCTGAGCGAGACCCTGGTTAGCTCAATACCCACAAAACCCCTCGCCTAGACGAGAAGTTGCGCTCAACACGCGCAAACTTCATCACTACCTCGCTTAGGCGAACCTCACTCGCCTAAGCGAGTGTAGGTGTCACTCAAACCCAATCCTCATTGCCTGAGCGAGAAGCTCGTGTGGCAACAGGGTTTGCGTCTCTACTAATCTCGCCTAGGCGAGCCTAGCTCGCCTGAGCGAGAAATGCAGACTCCTACACTGACCACGCACGCAACAACAACAACCAAAATACCGATTCACACTCCACTTCATACCAAAGCAGCTTGTATCGATTGCAGCAAACATACAACATAATTTAAATACAATATTGTCCCCCAACCCTCAAATTTTCACAGTAGCAGCGTACATAGTGCAAACATCCATCATAATCATACATTTAGGTAAAAAAAAAACACCAATAGAATAGTACCCAAATACCAACCCTTAATTCCTCTCATGGGAAACACGAAATTTCATGGCAAAACAGCATCACAAGGATGCAATATGACCAAAAGCATACAATTACAATTCAGCTCCCATAACCTTTATTTTGGAATAAGATTGATACAAAGAGGAAGTTCCTTGTTCACCAATACCTTGCTTCAGCCCTTTGCACACCTAATTCAACCTCTCACTCTCCAATTTCGCTCTCCTCTCAAGCTACCACAAAACAATTGCAGAAACCCTTCTTTTTACCTAAAATTTGCCTTTTATAGGTGTCTTTAAAATGGGTTTTAAAAATAAAATGACATTGGGCTTTATTGTGGTTTTAATTCACCTTCAAGGTTAATTATTTGGTGGTTTTCCCAACCCTCTTGGCTGGCCCCATTCTGCTAGGTTCTCTCTACCTTTCCACATTCATTCCAAGCTAAGTTTAGTAAAAATAAAGGTTAAGTTCCGTCTACAATGGTTTGAACTCATGACCCTCCACTCATAATGGCAAGCACAACCACTATGCCAATTCACATTTGGTGATACACTCCAATCAATAATAGTTTATATTATCAATTCCATCCTCATACATATTATTAAAAATTAATAATAAAACAACAACACAAAATTGACATCAATAGGACTCGAACCCAATTCCTCTCGCACAATAAAAGTACTCTCAACCACTTGAGCTAATACTTTTCCACACCACATTAAACCATAATTAATGCCATAAAGGCGCTTCCCATCCACATTTATTAATTAAGTAATTATTTAATTAATTAATTTTCATGGGTCTTACATAAAACGTGTATTGAAGCACCCTAAACATTCTCCATCAGTTTGCACTTGCATTTAAGGTTCAAATAAAAAAGTCAAAGTTTAGTCAACTTTCTAAATGGCTTCTTGTTTTGCAGGTACATTTACTATCTTCTTCTGTAGTTCCTTCTTCTTTGACTCAACCTCAACCCTTCTCTGGTGTTTTTGGTATGTAGCTTTCATTGTAATTTGTTTTTGTTGTTTGAATATATATGATTGAAGTATGATTATAGCAAATACTAATTGCTACCTTGAAATCAAGTAAACTACCTTGAAATCCAATGCCTTCTACATGCATGGGTTTAAGTAGTAATAGGTTTATTACTTAAGTCCAATGTTTGATAATTGTCCTTTGTTGCACTTATGCAGTGTAACATAACATTTTCCTCATTTGGTTTGTCCTAGGACATGGCCGAATTTCTCATCCAATTGTATATGTGAATTGCTATTGGACTAAAATAATACTATAAAATTGGTGCAAAAATTGAAATCAAGTTAACTAGAGGTGTGCTAGAATGAAGAAATTATTCGTGCACCCTCTATCTTTGCCTTCTACATGCATGGGCTTAAGTAGTAATAGGTTATTACTTAAGTCCCATGATTGATAATTGTACTTTGTTGCACTAGCATAGTGTAACATAACATTTTCCTCCTTTGGCTTGTCCCAGGACATGGCCGAAGTTCCCATCCACCGTGGTTGGATGTATGACCGTTGTTATCCTGGAAGAAGAGGTTTGAAGGAAGATTTTCTCATAGGAGTTGAAGACATTGTTCGGACGGCTCGACAATATAAATATTATGCTCTTGATGGAGGGATTAGATGCCTATGCTTAAAGTGCCAATGCACTAAAATTTTGAAAGACGAGGTGGTTAAAGTTCATCTATACCAAAAAGGATTCATACCAAATTACAAGATTTGGACATTTCATGGTGAAGAAATGCCCTATGTTGATTTGACTGCACAAGAAAATTGCCTTCATAGTTCAAGTACTGTTGCACACACCTCTGAGATGGATCAATTTATGTATATGCAAGAAATGGTGAATGATGCTCTTAATCGACATGCTTCATTTAAAGAACAAGACAATAGCCGTTTAGAAGAGTCTCCAAATGAAGCAACTCATAGGTTTTACAATTTATTGGCAGAGGCAAATCAACCTATATTTGAAGGGGTAACATAGTCAAAACATTCAGTATGCGTTAAACTTTTGGCTCGCAAATCTAATTGGAACATTCCCAACCAAGCATTAAATAATATGGCAAAAATCTATTTAGATCTAACACCACCAAATAATTATTTGCCAAAGAATTATTATGAAGCCAAGAGATTAGTTTCAAAGTTGGGATTAGAGTCTAAGAAGATTGATTGTTGTGTTAATGGGTGTATGCTTTTTTAAGACAACGATAATGGCAAAAATGATGCATCCTTGCTTGAATGTAAATTTTTTGGACAAGCACGATATCACACAATCCATGCAGGAAGAAGGAAAAAAAAACCAATTTCATTGAAATCTATGTTCTACTTGCCTATAATTCCAAGATTACAAAGAATGTTTGCTTCAATGGAAACAACACAACACATGACATGGCATTATGAGAACAAAACTCAATGAGTGCTACGTCATCCATCTAACGGTGAAGCCTGGAAGCACTTCGATCGAAAACATGAATCCTTCGCTAGTGATCCTCGTAACGTTTGACTTGGTCTATGTTCAGATGGATTTAATCCATACATCCAGGCGTCGTCTTCACCATATTCTTGTTGGCATGTGATTGTTACTCCATACAATCTTCCACCTGAGATATGTATGACAAAGCCTTTCATGTTTTTAACATGTCTAATACCAGGTCCATATAATCCAAAGGCATCCATAAATGTTTATTTGGAGCCTTTGATTGATTATTTGAATAAGTTGTGGAATGGTATTTGGACGCATGATGTTTCAAGGAAGCAAAATTTCCTTAAGGGCGACTTTGATGTGGACTATTAATGACTTCCCTGCATATGGAATGTTATCTGGTTGGAGCACACATGGTAGATTAGCTTGTCCACATTGCATGGAGCACACTAAGACATTCACATTGAATTATGGTTGGAAAAGTTGTTGGTTTGACTGCCATCGGAGGTTCTTAGCCACTAACCATCCATTTAGGAGAAACAAAAAGGCATTTCGCAAAGGGGAAGTTGAAACCGATAGGCCACCTCCTAGGTTAACCCCATCACAAGTTTGGAGAAGAGTCAAAGATTATCCAAAAGTGATTGAAACTGGTGTGACAAGGATAGATGGGTATGGAGAGTGGCATAATTGGACCAAAAGAAGCATATTTTGGGATCTTCCATACTGGAAAGATAACTTGCTAAGACATCATCTCGATATCATGCATATAGAAAAGAATTTCTTTGACAAAATCTTCAACACCGTGATGAATGTTAGTGGCAAGACTAAAGATAATGACAAGGCAAGAAAAGATTTATCTTTATATTGTGGCCGAAAAGACTTGCAGTTGAAGCCACAATCTAACGGGCGGTTACTCAAACCAAAAGAAAATTACACCTTCACAAAAGATGAATCTAAAATAGTTTGTCGTTGGATCAAAGAACTAAGAATGCTAGATGGTTATTCTTCAAACTTGGCAAGATGTGCTAATATCGAAAAGGGTAGTATTCATGGTATAGAAAGTCATGATTGTCATGTCTTCATGGAGACATTACTCCCTGTTGCGTTCAGCTCATTGCCAATGCACGTGTTAAATCCTCTAATAGAAATTACTCATTTTTTCAAAGACTTGTGCTCAACAACACTAAAGGAGCATTCACTGAAAATGTTAGAGGAAAATATTCCAATTATTCTTTGCAAATTGGAAAGAATATTCCCTCCTGGGTTCTTTGATTCAATGGAGCATCTCCTTGTTCATTTGCCATATAAAACATGGCTTGGTGGGCCAGTGCAATATAGGTGGATGTATCCATTTGAAAGATGATAAACCATGATTACTATATCTTTGTATGTTTTAGACTTTTATTCTTGTTTCAAATCACAATCTATTCATTTCATTTTATAGATTTATGGGGGGAATCAAAACGTTATGTAAAAAACAAAGCTAGAGTGGAAGGATCAATTTGTGCAGCCTACTTGCATCGTAAAACAACATATTTTTGTTCTCATTATTTCAACAACTTCATCTTGTTGCCTAGCAATGTTAGGAATGAAACACACTGGCAAAATGAAACATGTGACTCAACATTATCAGTGTTTCAAGAAGTTGTTCGTCACGCAGGCAAGGAGTTAACTTATTGATTAATTGATGTTGAATTCAATTTTGCTCATGTCCATGTGTAATCAATTGCGCTGAAGTTAAATCGTACCTTGAGTATGTTCTAATCTCAATCTTTGCACCTTAATCAAGAAGTTTATATACTTATTGTTCCTGTAGAGAACAAATAAGATGAGTTAGGCACAAGCGTCACCTTACCATGTAGTCCGTTATCTCCTCAATTGGCCTCCTCCCGGTTGGTACATGTCAGCTTGGACCCAGGAGGGGTTACCTGCAAAAGAGACTCTGAAGCTCATGTAAGTCAAAGCTCTCAGAAGGTCAAATCAGTGATTAATGAAGTAATGAATGCGTACCTTTAATTACTGGGGTCCACGTGTATTTATAGAGCATTAATCATCTTTGGTTATGTCATGGGTCGGGCCTTGGCTTGGGCTCTAGTTTGGGCTGTAAGTGGGCCTGGCCCCTAACCTAGACCCTTAGGAAGACCTACTGAACGCTAGGGGGCTTGGATTTTATTAAGTATATTTAGAGTAGCCAGCCTAGGCCGACTATTTTTGTTGGCGGTTTACATTGGTCATGTGTCGTCTTGTGCAGGTTGTCCCTCTAGACGTTCAGGTTATCGGTTTAGGCTGGTAAGGCTCAGGCCAACTCAGCCTAGGTTGATTACTTGACTGCTTTGGCATATATGTATCGTTTTATTACTATTTGGTCGAGTTGGCTAGGCGTGGTAAACTTATTAATTGTATTATTATCTAGTAGCTCATTCATTGTGGCTAACCAAGTACATGAAGGAATTGCTTCTGCTCGAATATACTCAGAGTTTCCTTACTGGTTCAAACATCAAGTATGTATGCTCCTATTTCTTAAACAAATTGTTGTTATCCAAATTCATGTAACAATTTATTGTTGCATATTTGTAGGTTTATAATGCGCCATTAAGTCTAAAAAATCAAGATTTAAGGGATTTGGCAAATTGGCCAATGAGATACGTAAAAGAATGGCACACATACTTTGTTAATGGATACGAGTTTCACACTAATGAATGGTAAAAGGGAAAGAAGACAATTAACTGTGGTGTGTACGTCAAAGGCATTACAGAGGGTGGTTATGATGATTTTTATGGAATAATTCATAAAATATTTGAGCTAGAGTACAATAGTTGCACTTCTCCAAAGAAAGTAGTTTTTTTTATTGTGAATGGTTTGATCCTTCTAGAGATGGTACAAGGGTGAATCTTAGGTATAATATTGTTGAACTTGAAATGAGTAAAAGATATCGACCTTTTGATCCATTCATTCTAGCTAATAATGTTAGACAAGTTTACTATGTCCCATATCCAGCATTTCAGAGCATCGACAAAAATGGTTGGTGTGTTGCGATACAAACTAAGCCTAGGGGTCGCATTGAGTCAAATGAGGTGGAAGAGGATATTCCATATCAAGTTGATGAAATGTCACATGCCCATGAAATAATCGAAGTTGAAAGTGTATCTACATTGCATGACTTTGATGGTGCTCCTGAAGAATTGGAAGGAGAAATACAAGAAGAAGATGGAGAAGAAGAGGAAGAAGAAGAAGACGAAGAAGATGAAGATGACCAAGAAGAAGAAGAAGAAGAAGAAGAAGATGATGATGATGATGATGACGACGACGACGAGTATGACGATCATGACAAAAATGATGAGGAGGATGATGACAATGATGATTGAATTATTTAGTTGTTGTGAGATGTTGTTGTGGTTGTTGTAATTGTTAAATTTATGTAAAAGATTCATTAATTATGTTTTGACAAACTTTAAATATTTCACTTATAAAAGTATTATTTTGTGGTTGGTAATGTGAAATAACACTTGTCATTTTAAACTATAAAATAACTATCTCATTGATATTTGATGTTCAATTTTGTGGTTTTATATAGTTTGATTGTTCAATGTCACCTAGACGTCCATCTGGTTCCGATAAAGGGAAGAAGACAAAGCCAAGAAGACAGCCACCAAAGTATATCATAAGGGTTCCTGGCCAAATACCACAAAGTGCGCCCATTCAAGCACCATCACTTACTGGGGTACCCACACCACACCTAGCTGGGGTTACCACACCATCTACATCCATTTTGTCACCACACCCTATTGTGGTACCCACACTAGACCCAACCATGGTACTCGCACCACCTACCTCCACACCACACCCTACTATGGTTCCTACACCACCTACCTTCACACCACACCCTACTGTGGTTCTCGCACCACCTACCTTCACACCAAATCCTATTGTGGTTCCCACACCACTTACCTCCACACCACACCTAGGAATGGCAAAATGGGTTAGGCCCGCCAGGCCGACCCACCAGCCCGCCCAAAAAAGGGCAGGCCGGGTTGGAATTTCCAAGCCGTCAACCCGTTGTAACCGGGCCCGCCTGACCCGCTAGTTTAGCAAGCCAAAACGGGCAAGTCCACAGGCCAGCCCGCCAGCCCATTTTTTTTTTATTTTTTATGTTCAAAATTAAAAATAATTAAAAAATAACACTTTTTTATATTATATAAATAAATTTATATATATAAAATAAATTTATAAACAAAATTTTAATAAAAAGTTAAAAGAGTTAAAAAAATTAAAAAAAGTAAAAAAAAAAAAAAAGAGGGGCTAGCGCGCG
>Ga0214544_1004254_pt1 | contig 28885 bp, 11 predicted proteins | sample CNSS3metaG_FD_160074 | JGI IMG/M metagenome (GOLD analysis project Ga0214544, IMG submission 160074) | Root nodule microbial communities from cowpea collected in UCLA plant growth center, Los Angeles, California, USA - CNSS3 | ecosystem: Host-associated > Plants > Roots > Nodule | place: USA...
ATGGGGGTGCAGGGGTATGGGGTAAAAAACACAAGGTAAATGTTATATTTAACCATGGGCAGTTATGGAAATTAAATTGATTTTGGGGGTACAGACGAGATTCTTGGAGGTGTAGGGAGAAGCCCCCTAACTTTAGATTACTTTCATCGAAATAGCTAGAAATCAATTTGGGTTTTCTTCCTCCACCTTCAAACATTTTTTCGGCACCCCAAAATTTCAAAAACTTCCCAAAATGCTCTTTTGAGTTTGATTGCTAGATAGGTAAAAAATATTAATTACTCTCTCTATTTAATACCTCACCAACCTGCATCGCTCACACTAAACTAACAAAACAATAAAAGTTAACTTAAAAATATCTTTTAAAAATTTTAAAAAACAGCTATATATATAAAAAAATTGGAATTAATTAAAAGAATTAAAAATTAAATTACATATATAACCGAATTTCGTAATCCAATACAAATCTTAACTGGATTTCGAAATCCGTTACACGTAAACAGATTTCGCAGAAGTCTACTTGATTGGAAAATTCAGCTATGTATTTAATTATTTTTCAATTTTATTTTATTTATTACGTTCATTACCTTTTTTTTGTTTTTTTAATTCTTTTTTAATTTTTTTTATTTGTTTTCAATTTAATTTAATTTTTTAAATTTGTTTATGATTTATTATTTTTAATTTATTTTTAAATTATTTCAATTTGTTTTTAAATTATAAATAAATAAACAACTAAATTATAAATAAAAATAAAATAAAAAATTAATTAATTAAAAAAATTAAAATATATAAAATTAAATACAAAACGGATTTTGAAATATGTGAGTCTGATAAAATGGAATTCCAAATCCGGTTAATTTTATTTTTTAATTTTTATTTTGTTTATTTCAATTTTTTGTTTTAATTTATAATTTTATTTTAAAAATTTTATATGTTTAAGTTATTTTTTAAATTTTGTGGTTTTTTTAATTTTAGTTTTTAACTTTTATTTGTTTAATGTATGTGTTTTTTATTTAATATTCCCAATCATCTATCACACATGTTCCTTTTGAGTTACTCTGCATGAAAAGAATAAGTGTTCTATACTCTCCTCAAAGAATGAACACAAGTCACATAAAGTGTTTTGCAATTAGATCCATCTAGCAAGTAATTTAACCTTTGTTGGGAACTTATCCAAGAATACCCTCCGTCATTGGCGGAACTAGGTAATGACAAGGGGGAGCCACGACTCCCCCATTTTTTTTTTGAATTTTTTTTACATATATTTATATATTTTTTAAAATTATATTATATATTATTTATATTAAGATTATATTATGGAAAATTATAATAAAAGATAAATAAAATTTTTTAATGGAGACATTAATTTATAAAAGAGATTAGGTTTTTTTTCTGATTATAAAATCTTTCTACCATGTAAATTATCATGAAAGTGTGTGAAGAGAGATAAATACAAATTCTTGCATGATCTCTCACAGATCAATGTTAGTATCTTATTATGATTTATGTATCGCTACCTGTGGTAATTTTTTTTTAAGTTTTGAATTTATACAATATTACTTATTTAATTAAAGTAGTATGAGTTTTGTTATGTTTTGCATTGTGATAATTGTGATTTGTGAATATAAATTTTATTTTTTCTAAATAGGCGAGTGGTGATAAATTTATATTAGAAAGATTATGATTAAAAGTAAATTGATTCCTTTTTTTCAAAGAGGAAGGTTTTAATAAAGATGAAAAAAATGCATTTACGTTAACTAAACTTGAGAAATTTAATAAGAACCAAGAATTTAAGACAATAAAAAACAAATTTCTAAAGTTCTCAGAAATCAAATTGATGAGATACGAATGACTTATCTAAAATGGTATTCATGATTTGGTATAATGATATAATAACATGATATAATAGCAAATGATAGTAATATTTTTTTGAATTCTACTATTATGTGCGTTTGTTTTAAGGAAAGGAAATGAAGAGAAAAAATGAAGAGTTTTTCTTCTAAAGAAAAATTATATATAATAAATCTAATTTGGCCCCCATACATTTTTAATTCAAGTTCCGCCACTGCCCTCCGTCCTAATAATCGTGTCTTAGGAATAACCTTAGTGATCCATATCTTGTTAAAAACGTTACTCTCCTCCCCACTTGCGTTTCCTACAAAATATTATAAGCTGAGTTAACTAAGAAAAGACCCACATCATCCTTCCAAATTCAAGTGTCTATATAATCTTTCTTGAGTCTTTGAATGTTTAAAAGATGAAAAAGTTGTACCTCATGAGCTCTTTCCCGTTCATATCTAGTTCTTCTCCAAGTCAGATACCATGTTCATGTATTATCTACCCTTCTCCCTACTTCCCTCATGGTTTTATCTTTCCATGGTTTTAATTAATGTTATTGTTTTGTATTTATTGAAAACAAATTAAAACAAAATTTAAGAAAATAAAGCAATACACGGTAAGAAATGAATAAATTGTAAAAACATTAAAACAATAAAATAATTAAATTAAAAAATATATAACAAATTAATAAAATTTAAAATAACAAAATTAAAAGAACACATTTTATTAATAATAAAAAATAATAATTAAAAATTAAATTAAACATGTTTGAAATCTAGTAATTTCTTTACTCGAATTTCGAAATCTAGTAATTTCTTTTTTGAAATTTCGTAATTTCCTTAAATTCAAAGTCCAGTAATTATCTAAATCGGATTTTGAAATCCTATACTTCCATAAACATGTTTTATCGATAATGTCTTTTTTAAAAAAAATTAAATTATTTTTAAGCTAATTTTTAACTTTTATTTTTTTGTTAGTTTTAAGTGCGAGGGATGCAGGTCGGTGAGGTATTAAATAGAGAGGGAAATTATTTTCTTTTACCTACCTACCGGTTAAAGTAAAAGTCTTTTTGAAAATAAAAAAAAAAATTGAGGTACTAAAAAATGCTTGGAGGTAAAAGAAGAAGCTTCCACTAATTTTAATTGGATAAGCAGTTGAAACCAATGCACAAAACCAACCCGTCTAGTCCATTCCCTTCAATGTTTACTGCACCTCTCGTAACCCATTGCCCAATCTTCATGTGGTTCAAGCAAAATCAGTGATAAAGAAATGTTTGATTTACATTTAATGTGGATTTTATTTGTCATTAATCTTTAGATTTGTTGGCTCCCTATAAATAGGAGAGTTGGCAGATGCAAAAGACATTCACTTGGGAGGTTCAGAACAGAATTTTCCAAACCCTTCTCCCCCCTTTGTCTGTTTTAATAATTTTGAGCTTTTGTAGTTGGCCAATTTTGTTTAAGGGGGTGTTACCGTACTTTTATATTGCATTGTTCGAGGTAATTTAAATTCCAAAATTTCTTAGTTTAAGTCTCGGTATTAGTTATTCCTTAGCAATTTAATCATGGGATAATTTTGGATTCCTGCCTTTAATTCCATTCTTGGCATTTCAAATCATTGCACATCTTTCACTAAGTCCATGACACTGTTCAATTTTTAATACTTGTTTTCGGCTATTACAACCTTCATTTCCAGTTATTCAATTATTATTTCCACTGCTTATGTCTAATTCTTCTTAACCCTTTGATTTCGAAATTTTCTTTCCTCGTCATTTTATATTCACCCCAACATTCAAGTTAGTACTGCATTAACCATGATAAATTAATAAACTTTTTTTATACTTATTATTTCTCCAGCATTCATCCCTCAATTTCATTGAATCATTCATTTTGGCCTCTAATTCAACTAGGCACTGCATTTCAATTATTCTCGGTATATTAGTTTAGGCATATTGTAATTTTCCATTATTCCATTTTTTTTTATTCGGACATTTATGTTTATCAACTACAATGAAACTTGACATAGTACTTTATTGTCTGTAGAGGAAGAACATGCATACATGATCTTATCAACGTTCATCAGATGCAACTTCTTCAAATTTTTTTAAGTTTTATTGTATTTATGCAATCAATTAAAATAATAGGATTTTTAACTTTTGTTCTCTCAATAAGAAATAAACAACTTCAAAACATTGAACACTTGACATGAATGTATCACAATTAGGAAAAAACCCTACTAATTACATTATTCACACAAGATCTATGTCAAAAATAACCTTTTTAATCTTTTAATAGTACAAATAAAGTCAATCCTATGGATTTTACACCAACATGTTGTCCATCAACAATACAATACTAAATGCATAGAGTAATTTCACTAGATAAGTGTTGGTAAAAGAAACATTTGTTACAACTTTGATGTGTTGCCAAATCTATGTATGTAAATATATATGTCACACTCTAACAACATCATTAATTGTTGCATTTAAGCTCTTGATATGCATACTAGATATCATACAATTACTTTATAGTAGTTGTCATGTCATCATTTTTCTTTATCAAAGTAAGAAAAAATATTTGCAAACTTCACTAGACTCTTAGTTATGTTCACAACCATGAAATGGTAATTAGGTTTTAAATTTTAGACATATAAAGAAAATCCTCTTACATCCCAATTTTATATATAGTTACATTACAACATAAGTATATGTTTATCATCATATTTTGACATAATATTTTACCTACTTCATCCCTAATAAAAGTTTTAACATAATCTTCTTTAGATAATTCATCTTTCGTTATCTCAAATTTCACAATATTAAAAACATTTTATCCATATGAGATAACATATCAACTCATATCATATTTTAGTCCAAAAATCATAATCTATTTCTGTGACAAAAATTCAACATTATCATATCAATTTCAATAAAAAATTTGATTTCTAAATTTTACGCTCTAAAATTTTAAAATTGTATTAGATAATCTAAAACTTCAAAATTGTGTACCTTGAAATGCAATTCAAAACATAAAAGAATTTATTTTAGATTATATATTTTAAAATAATATTTTCAAATTTGAGACTACACAATCCAAAAGAATACAATTACTTCATCTTTTACTCGTACACATCTTACAATCCATAAGATTTCAATTCATAAGATTTTGAAATTGTATAATCCAAAAATAACTTAACCATAAAAAACCTAGGTGTGCAAAAACTAAACCCTCGTTATGCTTACACAAACTATCCACCTTCAAGATATTGGTATTTAAGTAGTTATATCAAAATTTTGATCTCAAACTTGCAACAACTCCTTCTAGTTGCTGTAAGAAAGTAAGTACTTGAAAGAAGCCATCAACCTTCATTGTCATTTAAAGAGTGAAGGGTAAAGTAGGAATTTTAAAATTTACATCTCGGTGCAAAAGGAAGTACACCTAAAAGATGTCCCAAGTTGGATCAAACTTTTCCGGTCTCTGAACAAACACATGGCAACGCCACCATACGCCGCTTAAGCCTCACCGTTCGAGGACGAGGATGTTGTGTGAACCGTCGCACCTCACTCTTCAGAAACCCTCGTCACTATGTCAAGGTTCATCACCTTTTACCTTTCAATAACACACTCTCTTTGAAGTTTCAACAATTATATTCTTTCATTTAACGTATAAAATTCGTAATATTCTCTGTAGTGCCACCCCTTCATCTTATCTGTTCCCTTCGAAAGATATCAATGCTCATAGCATGTTCTTGTTTGATGGTTCATTTTGTTTTATTTTACTGTACTTCATTCTTAGTGGTAACACCGTAACTTCAAAGTGGGGTATCTTTCTTTCAGTGGTGCTGTAAGGCACCCTTCTTTTAATACTTGTTTGCATGGATCTATATTGAAAGGTTCCAGAGAAACAGATAAACTCTGCTTTAGAAGTTTCCCCATTTTGGCTGGCTAAAGCTAATTTACTTCGAAATGTAATAATCTTCCTTTTCTTTTAGAATTTTAAAACCTGAAGCTTTCCGAGTTTTGATTGTTCACTTGCTTTATAGATATAATTGTTTTTGCGCAAAGCTTGTGGGGGCATATCCACCGAGAGCTTCAGAGAATTAATCTTGAATATAAGCATATGAATGACTAAGTTATTTTAATTAGTTTGATTATGTGAATAATATCTATGCAATATAATGTGCAGATTTCTTGCTTGTCGAAATGTCAGAAGGTTTACACGTGCTATTCACAAGACAACCTGCTTCGAAGTGTTTCATCCAACGGGGTCCCCTTACCCAAAATACAATTTTTTCTCGCACTATAGACATGTTCACTCAAGACAAACTGTTTTCATGTTATTTAAATCGAAGGTTAACTTTTTTATGAGTAGCAACGCTAGGAACTTGTATACCCTCCCGGCAAATAATGCAAAATACCATCATTGTCAAGTTGTTCGGAACAGGATGTGTTTCCATAAAGGGCCAGCTCTGCCACCAATAGGTCAAATTGCCCGTGTGGTAAGTTTGGCTATGGTCAAATCGAATTTTGTTGTTCATGGTGTGATTGCCTTCATAATAGGAGAGCTTGCTTGGACACAAGGAAAATGGGCAGAAGCAGAATTCTTTCCAACCAGAGATTTGTTTTATGTGCATGCACAAGATGGACGTGTATATTTAACCACAGCTCTCTTTGCCGCCATTGAGGTTTTCATCTTGTTTCTCAGGGCTGTCTATTTGGTGATTTTGTTCTCTCCTTGCATAGCTATGGCTCCTTTTGTTGACTCTTTTGGCACTCAGTTTAGAAAAACATGGATTCATGTTGTTCGTGTTACACTTGAAAAAGCTGGCCCCGCCTTCATCAAGTGGGGTCAATGGGCTGCAACCAGACCTGACCTCTTTCCAAGGGATCTCTGTGATGAACTTGCAGAATTTCAAACGAAAGCACCATCACATAGATTTAGCTATAGCAGAAAATGTATTGAAAATGCATTTGGCCGCAAACTATATCAAATATTTGAAAAGTTTGAGGAGGAACCAGTAGCTTCAGGTAGCATTGCTCAAGTTCATCGAGCTACTCTAAGATACAAATTCCCTGGTCAGCAAATTAAGCCAGTTGATGTAGCAGTGAAGGTCCGACATCCGGGGGTTTCTGAAGCAATTAGGAGGGATTTTGTCCTTATCAATCTTGTTGCCAAAATTTCGTCTTTTGTACCTAATTTAAAATGGCTGAGATTAGACGAAAGCATACAGCAATTTGCTGTCTTTATGATGTCTCAAGTTGATCTTTCGAGGGAAGCCGCCCATCTTAGTCGGTTTATCTATAATTTCCGGAGATGGAAAGATGTTTCATTCCCATTGCCTCTGTATCCCCTCGTGCACCCTTCTGTTTTGGTAGAAACCTTTGAACAGGGTGAAAGTGTTTTGAACTACGTTGACCATCTTGAAGGACATGAACATTTCAAAAGTGCCCTGGCTCATATTGGTACACATGCTCTTTTGAAGATGCTTTTGGTAAAACGTTCGGAATTCCCTTTGCAATTTCTTTCTTTTTCTTTTCCTCAATAACTTCATGACCAATTTTGTTTATCAAATTAAGTTGTTTGTTGATAGTGTTGTTTGATAGTTCGTGAAATTATAGAATGAATGATACTATGTTATAGCGCCTGACATTTAATCTAGTTTGGTATTGTCTGTGTGTGAGAATGTAAAATTTGAAAGAGAGGGTGATTTTTCTACTAGAGAGAAGACGATTATGGCTTCAGGAACAGCTCCATCTATCAGTGACCACAATAGTGCTGGTAACCAATTACCACCATTTAGTTTTACTTTTAGATTACGTTGATCTGATAAGTATAATATGGATATGTTTATCATCAAAATAAAAATAAATGAAGGGGAAGATCAAGAATAAAGGAAGAAAACCTCACTGCAACATTCTGAAACCCCTTGTTGTAATATGCTTGGAATTTTTAAGACTATAGATGAAGTTGTCAAGGAATACATGATGGATTCTTTGAGGATTTTTCTAGAGAAGATTCTTGATCTTCATTTGAATGAATGTTTTGTTGACATTTTTTTTTTCTTTAAGGCGTTTGGGTAAAGGCATTTGAGCATCACAGAGATCCATAATGATTTTCCTTTTTCCTTGCTGTTATATGTTGTATTTGATAAATTATTATCTTACAGATATAGATGGTCATTTGAATGAACTTATGAATTGCCTTCACTTAGATATATCTCTTCTTTCAGATGGATAATTTTATCCACGCAGACATGCATCCTGGAAATATTCTTGTCCGAGAAGGAAAAAGTAAATTGTCACCTGTATCACTCTTGAAGTCAAGGCCTCATGTAATTTTCCTTGATGTGGGCATGATTACTGAGCTTTCGAAGAGGGAAAGAGATTATTTACTGGAATTCTTTAAGGCTGTTGCACTTCAAGATGGACGTGCAGCTGCAGAGTGCACACTTAGATTATCAAAACAACAAAATTGCCCAGATCCAAAATCTTTTGTTGAGGTAAGAAATATTGATTCATGTTTTTCCACATATGATTTACATTAACATCTTGATAACTTGTTACCACATAACCTGATGAATATTGGTTTGTTTTACATTTACATTTGTGACAAATTTAATCCTTCATTTGCCATCCTGTGTCTGAAACAAGGTCATTAGTTCTGATCACCAGTTGCATATTAGAGTCTGTAGTTGATTGATACTTTGAAGTTGTGGACATTTGTGTTTCCCGAAGGTCTAATAAGTAATTAGACTCAGGAGTTCTGAACATCATCAGAAAAAATAGCGTTGCTTAATATCTAACATGTTTCCTTTTTGTGAGGATTGCATAATACTTGGGAAAAATACATGTTAATTGCACTCCTTGTATGAGTCTGCAAATATGTCTCAAACATTTGTTTACACACTGTTTTATGCATAATCTTCAAGAATATGATGGAAGATTGTACTTTTTTAAAAGGTCTATGTATAATCTATTATCTTGCATCTCCTTAATTGTTGTACAGTTGAGTACTGATTTAGTGCTGTTTATACATACTTCAACAGCAGTTTGTACTTGTCTTTTCTGAATAAAATCTTTAGAATTTAACAGGAGGTGGATAAATCATTTAAACTTTGGAGGTCTGCGGAAGGTGAATCTATCCGCACAGCTGATCGCATGGAACAATTGCTTGAGCATGTTAGACGCTGTAAAGTTAATATAGATGGAAATGTTTGTGCTGTGATAGTGACCACATTGGTTCTGGAGGTAAGTTTTGACTCTGAATCAACTATTTTACGAAGTATTCTTGACAACTTCATAAATGAAATGAATGATGAAAACCTGAGTAATATAGATTTTGTGCAGCATTTGGTATATGGTTCAAAATCATCTCACTTATTTTATTGGCTTGTGATATATCAGTGATAAGCATACTTTCCACATTTTAAATAACTGATTATTTAATTTTCTGGAGCATATGGTGGAATATTTGTTTAGAAATACAAAACTTTTCATCATCAGGTGTAAACTATTATTTTGGGTGTCCATCTTTTTGATGTTATGTAATGGAGATGGTCTGTTGATTATTGCTTTAAACATGAGATAGAAGCTTACTTTCTTGCCATTTTAGCATGACATGGTTAGAATGCTTTATGTTTCATAGAATAATTTTTGCATAAAAATCAAAACTGAAACATAAAACTTAAAGAACTGGGCAACTATGTATGTAGGCTAGATAACAAAAGCAGTAGCAGGTTTTCAATTTTGGGATATCACCACAGCCATACGATATTCAGCCCCATGGATCAATTGATGTCACTTGACTCTTAAAGTTAAAGATTCATTAAAGACATTGGTAGTAATAGAAATGAGAATGTTCAGATGGATGTGTGACCACAAGAAAATATAGGATACCCAATGCTTGAATTAAATCATTTTGTATCGGAGAAAGTGGTCAGGAGGGATCTCACAGTACATACTATCTTTGCAACTTTGGTATTTAATCCAATCAATTGACTTTGGATTGGATAATCCATGTAGCTTACCTCTACTTCATCTATTTAGATTGAAATTACTTTCATTTGATTCTCGTCTTTCATTGAAGCCTCTATAGGCTAGGTTTTTAAGCTCAGGTGTTAACATGTAAACTTTCAAAAGTTTCTGTTTAGGGTGACACAACAAATCGACTTGACCGTTGTTAGAATAATTATTAAATCTATGATGTTAGAGTAATCGTTAAGCCTAAAATAGGAAGTCGTGTGTTGGGAACCTCTTCCAACTGTACCTAGTTTTGTGCCTAGTAGTAGTCTAGGATAGTCTTTTAATTTTTTATCTTCCTATTGTATCAGATCTATATCATTATAAATAGAAGATCATAACAGAGGTCCTTTAAACCCTCCAAAAATATAATTTCTCTGTTTTTAATCTTAAGTTGGTCTCAGAGTGGATTGATCCCGCTCTGCCTGTCTTAAACACCTCTGGCACAGTCTTTGCCTCCACCACCTGTCTTCGGCCACCACCTTTTCTATTTATTCATGTATCATACATTTATTATTAGAAGATACAGCATCTCTATTTATTGTATTAATTTCATTTTCTCAATATAAATAAAACACATGTACTGTCTCTGGAACACATGGTTTCAACTTAATGTGGTTTTGACTTAATCCCTTTCTAAATCTTATAGTTTAACACAAACTATGAACATAAAAGTAGAATTTGGTGAACAAGTTGCTTACATTTTTATTACGAGTATCATTTCCGTCAATTATATTGAAAATATGGAGTTTGTAAAGATATGTGAGATGATTTAGATATATGGAATGGTTATAAACCTCTTATATCTTCGTGAGATCAGGGATAGCTTTTGAAACAAGTAATGACTTGAACCAATGCAATGATTGAAGAATTTAGAGGAGTGGAAGAGATCAGCTGTTCAATAATGTCTAATGGATGAACAATAAGAAAAGATGCTCAATTTGCAAGTTTTCAGCTAATAGCTGTAAAAACACATTATTTCTCTATTCAATAGATACCTATGACATATGAAAAACAAATGAAAAAGGTTTACGAGCCTGAATGAAGATACAACATTTGTGGGAGAGAAACATGTAGTTATTATAGATAGTAACTGCAAATTACAAAAGGAGGATACACTTGATGCAAAAATTATGGATGAAAGTGTATTAGAGATTATGTGCTTCAGACACACTACAAGTTTATATAAACTACCGAATTTAACATCTTTGTATGAAGATTTGATACGATCTTATCCAGGAAAGAGTACGATCGTTTCTGAATTTGAATCCTTAAGAAATACGACATGAATAAATCAGAGAAGAACGCGCAACAATCTAGCAGATTGATAAGTCAAGTGAAAATTCGCCACAAAGATATTAATCTCTGATAAGAACCAGAGACCTAAGCCAAGAACAAAGAGAATCTTTTCTTAAATAATGCAAATGCATATAATATGACTCAAAAGTGTCTACATTAATTTTTGGTACCTCTATATATAGGCACATAAGTTTAAGAAAACCTGAGAATCCTACAAGAAGATCCAAGCCCAAAAATATGAAAATATAAACTAATTTATAAAAGAAAACCCAAAACCCAAAGCCCAAAAAATAGAACATAACTAATGTCAAAAAGAAAATCCAAAGTTTAAAAACATAAACTAATTTACCTAAAAACTATCCTTCAAATGTGCTCCAAGTCATTCTTTATATCTTTTGAATTTCCAATTGCTTGTAGCATTAGGAGCCTTAAATAGATTTGATCTTCCCATTTCTTGCTCATTGCCCTTGTCATATAGGTCCTTTAAATTGTAAAGGTTCATCTTCAAGAAGTTCTTCTTGTTTGGAATCTTAAGATAGTCCTCTCTCAAGATATTTTTGCTGTTGACCATACCATCTTATGTTTCAGCACATTCTCCTTTTAAGAATTTAACAAATCTGAAAAATATGATGATGATGATTTAAAGTAATGTGCATCTATATTGCATGTTAGATCAGATGCTCAATAACAATGGTTAAAGTTTAAACAGTGCAGAGGACTAGGCATGAAGTAGCTCTTATTTACCAGATTATATTATCTTGAAAGTTTAGAGCTCTAAGCTAAAACATGAATTAATTTTTATCTGCATCTTGTTCCTGTCTCCTCCTTAGGGTTGGCAGCGAAGACTTGATCCAGAATATGATGTGCTGAATGCTTTGCAAACACTGTTATTTAAAGCTGACTTGGCAGAGTCTCTATCTGATGCAATTGAGGGATTGGTGGCTCCGTGAGTGAAAGGTGTTATATTTGCCCAAAATTTTAAAATGGTGGAGCGGAAAGAAGTGTTAATGGTAAATTGCTTAGCTACAGCTGATGATCTTCCAATTTTTCAGAGGCTTTTTCTCTTGCTATTCTTTGAGTTTCTAATAAATTGCTGGATTTGGGAACCTGACACTGTGAAGGTTCTTGAAATAATATCTGATTATGATATAACTCATGATGTAGAAATTAACAAGCAGTACAGCTGTGTAAATTTTTTTGGATAAATTAAATAAAATCACAGTCCAAATCATACAAAAAATAAAACTCAATAGTGTAACTGGTTTCAATCAAATTTGTTTACTTAGCCAATTTTGTTTCCAATTATAAAAGGTTACTGATCAAACACTAATTTAAGTTTTAAACAGGTTTCCAAACTAATTCTTAAGTAAAACTGGTTTTGAACCGAGTTTTCTTTGCGCGATCTTCAGTTTTAAAACTAAATTTAATGTGGTTGAACCATTTAAAAAACTTAGTTTTGTAGGATATTTGGAATTCAAAAAGGGTTAAGATAATCCGACTTAAATCCAAATTGGATTTTTTTTTCTTAAAAAAACATTATATTCGCAAGAGTTTTTTAAAACTGATTTATCTAATTTGTGCCAGCAAGGGATGGTAATAGGGTGGAGTAGGGAAAGGTTTGGCTATCCCATCCCCATTTTTGTAAAAAAATTCATCCTCATTTCCATTCTTAAATTTAATGGGTATCAAACTTTTATTTTGTTCCTATCCTCACCGAATAATGGATGTAATAATTTCTTACCCATATTCATATTTGTTTTCTTACTATTTCAATATTAATTTTAATTATTTTTTATAAAATAATAAAAAATTACGGTAAAGAAAACATAATATTATCAAATATTTAATAGTAGGAGGATGATTGTTTCTCCGATATTAAATACTTTGAAATAAATTATAATTGTTTACATTTTATATTAGAATACCAAATAAAATTTCATGAGAACCAAAATATTTATTAAATTTGCAAACATTAGCTGATAAAATTTAAAAATATTTTTAAAAAAATATAAAAGGAAAAAAATATTCAAATTAAAATATATTTTAAATGTTTATTTACTTAAATTTTTTAAATTCTAATGAATCTCTTCTTTATACACTAATGAAACTTATAATACATCACTTGATCAAAATGACAAAAAGAACAAATAATAAATATAATAATAAAATTTTAACATAGATCTTGTATCTTTTGAACTCCAATATATATTAGATGGTGATAAAAAAATTAATGACAATTACATTAAATTTCTATATTGTAGTAAATAAAAGTTATTTATACAATTATGGTGAAAAAGTTACAGTATAATTGATAATGAGTTAGAAAATAAAAAGTAATTAGACAAAATATATCGATATAGTATTCTACATGATGAAAATAAACAACAAATAAAAATATTAGAAAATTAACAAATGTGTGTCTTATAAAAAAATTATAGAGACTATTGAAAGAAATTGTTAGATGTGTGTAAGCCATGAGAGAAAGAAGAAAGGATGCGTACAAAAAACGCACCAGAAAAGTTTGGGTGAAAAACAACTCAAAGAGAGCTTGCTTATTGATTTATTAGAACCTTTTTTTCAATATATAGAGTACAATGTCCCATCATATAGAGGGAAAAGTAAAAACCAAATAAAATAGAATATTTGCAAAACCCTTTTGACTCCCCTGTTTATAGCCTTAACATCCTATTTTCTCAACATCGCATCCACCCTTTTTAAACCATATGTCTTACTAGTCACTCCGACCTTTGTCAATACTCCTCTCGAACATTCTAAGGACTCTTTTCACACTTGGAAAACTTGCCGCTAAACCTTGATGATACCGCTAACCTATTTGAAATTTCTTACCTTCATCATGTTTCCACCCCTTAAAACCATAGGCCAAAAAGTCTATCCTCCCTTATCCAACGTTTACCCTTGAACAGTCTATCCTCCCACTTCCTCTCCTTTAAGATTCACCAAACTCGCAGTCATCCTTGTCATTATATTTATTATAAGCCATTACTTCTCCAACATCTCCCCCACTTCCGTATTTACTTCAAATTCTCAGTAGGAACCATCCAATTAGAAATTATTGGCACAAGTCCTCCTTCAGACACCAATGCAAAAGTGAACTCCACCATACCAAGGTTAAAATTCTAATACTTGCTTCAGAATACGTCTACAAACTCTTCTGCTACCGGGATCCTTTGCGTCTATTATTCACTTTTCTTTATCAGATGACTCTGATTCACGTGACACTCTGCCCCCACTATTTAGTTTGATTCATGCTTCATACGCAATCACTGACTTATCTCTTTTAAATCAAAGAACACCACCTTGTTGGTCATCTCAGCTCATCAGAATGAGATTGAGAAAATAACTAATTCACCCTTGAGACTATGTCCCAACCTTGCAAAGGAAACAATTCAAATTGGGTTTGAATTTAAACGTTTTGATCACCACGAAGGCACCACACACCCGAGCGAATCTTCACTTGGTCGCTACTGTAACAAAAACCACCTCCTCAAACTCAGGTCCTTCTTGCAGACAACCATGACTCCTATACCATACTGGCGACATCAAAGAGTGTACGACCCTAAGCGAAGCCAAAACCTATAATCCAATCACCACCTTTGTAACATGTATCTTTTAAATTAGATCACCTGTGCTGGCCACTTTAGTGCCAATCCTCACAAACACTCTCATAGCTACTCAAAAACTTTTGTTTTCCTTTCCCCTTTCCTCGTGTTGTGACATTACTAATTGTCCTTCCCTACAAGAATAAACTTAACTATGTGTTTCTCCTTCTGATGCTTGAGATCGTCCATCTCATATCCAATGTCAATCCTTCCTCTTTTGTGGGCCACTTTACTTAGAACATCCCTTCTCCTCCTAACTTGGGTAACTACTACTGCTGAGAAGACTCGACTACTCCTTTCGAAATTGATCTGGTATATAACTCTTAATATACTCCCTTCTCCTATAACATCATCACACTTGGCTTATCTTCAAAGCTCTGCCTCCCATAAGCTTCCATCTTCACGTATGCTTTCCATATACAGTTTAAGGCCTCCACCCTCAACCTCAAACCTCCCACACTGTTACCCTTTGAACCTTAGACATTGTCAAGGTGTAAAATCAAGTTGATTTCTCAAACCTTGCCACATGAGCACGTACCGATATCTTCTCATATACTAATCTCTGAGCTCAACTCTTCTTCTAAAACTTGTGGTGTACGATCTTAGAACTTGATCTTGTACCTCTCTCTCAGCCCAAAGCGTTGCTTCTTAACTTTCAACATCATTTCTCAGCCCTCTAAACCAATACTCAACTTTCATCATCTATCAATATATAATCTTCTACATCTTCGCACCTTTGAGACAAGATATTTCCTCCTAGGCCCACCAATCTTGGTAAGGGTGAGTAGGTCAAGTTTCCCTCATCGCTACAAACACGAGACATAAAACACAGAGGCGTAATAGGACAAACTAGAACATATAAAGCAACACTCCATCATCTAAAAACAGCCAAACCTTTCGTCTATCACCCTTCCATCCCCAAACCATTAAAATTAAGAAAGGAAAAACAACCTTTGATCTAGTAATGAGTGTGCACCCTCATCACTTTATCAACACGTTTTTTGTTCTTAAAACTTTTGGTTTCACTAACAACCTCGACTAGACTTGGCAACTTACGCCCGTGAGGCATGACAAACCCATAATCTCAGGTCATCCTAAGGACGAACTGCTCTGATACCATTAATGTAACACCATTTAAATAATAATATAATTAAATAAAATCTTACACCGGAAAATATAAAGAGCCAAGTTGCGGAGTATAAAGTCACTCCTTACAATTATCCAAGATACTTAAAAGGAAGTACTAAGGCTCACTACAATGCCTATAACCCAAAAGGAGTAAAAGATAGACAATATTCGAAATAAAGTCCTAGGAGCAATACAACACACGGGCCTTAGCCCTAAAAGAAAACTCAAATCAGCGAGATCCAACCCGGATAGACTATGCAGCGGAATCACCATTTCCCTGTTGACCACGGGGAGTTCTCACATCTGCTCACATCAATAAATTGATGATCATCGCAAAAGGAGAAGAACCACATAGAAGACAACCAAACAAGCAAACATGGTAAGCTAGAGTAGAAAAGTTTATCAAGCAGTCACATGCTATTACACAATCCAAAATAGTATTCATCAACCAATCATGTTATGACTTCTCAAGCAATACACTAGACTCAGACTCGACTCATCCGGATTACATATAATCAGGTTGGATTCAGCGGATGCTTGCACTTGTGGTGGATTATCCTACTCACCCCCGAGCAAGTGTTACAATGTTTCAATCCCCCCCACACAAGATTAGCCCTTAATGAGTTTCAGGCCTCCTGCTACTCTCACCATGAGAGTCAGTCCGCTCTAAGTGAGACTAACTGACTCCTTAGAATGTCAGGATGCAACCTTACCTTGAATCCTTACCAAATTATATAGATGGGGCACCACCATGGACTCCCACTAACAGGGGACATGGAATTACGTCCCGACCACTAAAGCACTACCAGGAAGTCTCACCTAGAGACTCGTGGATTTACGTACTGACAACATACCAATCACATTCCAAACAAAAAAATAATATTGATCATGCATTTAACACCTCACGCCATCCTTTGTAACCCATCATCATTCATATTTCATGTTGATTTCATACCATTCCATTCTTCCCAATTCGGGGATATAGAACTTCACCTCATACCAATACCATGCCATCAATGTAACATTATTGTTCATACCGAATTCATGACCACATATATAACCACCCATTTCATTGAAATCACATGCCAAGATTTATCCAAGTTCATCATTCACAATCCATGAATCACATCACTCATGCAAATTCATTCATCTTATACTTTATAAATGCATACCAAGACATACATATATCACAAAATAGTATTCATCCCAAATAAATGAGTGCCAACATTTAAGTACCTTCAATTCCATACAATCAAGCACAACTCACAACCATAATTCTTACACCAAAATTTCTAAGAAAATTTATTATCACAAAACAAAAATCCTTACAGTAATGCGTGACACATTTCTCAAGCTACAGACATCTAATCGACGATCCAACCGGTCAAACCATAAAATAGATTGTTATGAACCAAATGTCAAAATTTGAGCTCAATCCAACGGTTAATGAGTCGGAAAAGTCAATTTTACTAAAACTGCACATATCAAAAAAATACACAGTCGCCCAACGACCAAAGGCACTCGCCCAGCGACTGTGCGACGCATCCATAATACGAGAAATAATGTCAAATATCACAGTTTCATGAACATTTGAACCCTTAACTCAGAAATATACCAAAAACTAACGTTTCCCCCAATCTCTTCTTATATTTCACAAAACATTATTCGTATAAAATAGAAATAACGTGAAACCCTAGCTTCCCTTACCTGGAAAGGGTTTAGCAGAGGATTCTGACACCACAGTAGTGAGTACAGCAGCTCCAAGAACAATTTAGGGAGTTGGAAAATAGTGGAACCATTCAAAATGGGTTACCAAGGTGAACCCTAGTTAGACTCAAGACATGGGGGAAATTACTTACGTGAGCAGAAACAATGGAGTTGCGTGAGCTCGAAGAGGGAAATGTCCAAACCCTAGCAGAGCTTCTGTTAGAAGGGAAAGAGGGTAAGAGCACTGTCTTTGCAAAGTGTGACAGAATGAGAGGGGTTAGGCTGCGTTAGGGGCTTTGGACACCCTATGGGCCAGCCCTAGGCCCAACTAATTTCGGGTAGCCTTTTTAAATTAGGGTAGAAATAAAAAGCGGGTTTTACAGAATTAACCCCTTTTTCTTCTTGCCTATGGATAAAGAAGGAGTTCAACATCAATTGTGCCTTGTTAAGAGAGGTTCTGAGTCATTGGTGGCGTGATTAAGTTTGACACTTGAATAATAAAAGTTAACTCACACAAAAGTCATAAGGAATAACGATTATAAATTGTCCATATTATTTTCAAGTTTTTGCATATGAAAAACTCCCAGATTAAGTGCAAAGTTGTGTTATGATAATTGTCAACTTGAAGTTTTCTGCATAATATTGTTTTCCCTCACCCACATAGAAGTAGTAGGCCTTAAGTTTTTAGAATTTAACATGTTCTTTTGGTGGATGAGTTGGGTTGGTATAACATGAACCCATTTAAGTAGGTACTAGTGTTAGAAGTCATTCCGGACTTAAGTGCGAACCCATGTGTCCTCTGCTGCTAACTTGTGTTATATGATTTCAACAAAATTATTTAACACTTATTGGCTTCGATGATAAGTATCCTGTTTGGTGGCGTGAGTAAATTATCGACTTCATTAAAAAGGTTAACTCACACCAATTGATAAGGAATAATGTTTATATGTTTTGGAGATTGTTTTAAAGTTATTGTATATGAAAAACTTCCAATTTAAGTGCAAAGCTGTGTTAGCATAAATGTCAACCTGAACTTTTCTACATAATATTGTTTTCCCTAACCCACATACAAGTAGTAGGCCTTAAGTTTATTGAATTTAACATGTTTTATTGGTGGATGAGGTGGGTTGGTATAACATCAACTCATTTTAGTAGGTGATGGTGTCACAAGTGATCATGTATTTAAGTGCGAACCTAGGTGTCCCCTTCTATTAAGCTTCGTTATATGATTTGAACAAAATCTTTCCACTTTTTCGCTTGGATGATAAGTACCCGCTTGGTGGCATGATTAAATTTGACACTTGAGTAATAAAAGTTAACTCACACAAAGTCATAAGGAATAACAATTATAAATTGTCCACATTATTTTCAAGTTTTTGCATATGAAAAACTCCCAGATTAAGTGCAAAGCTGTGTTATGATAACTGCCAACCTGAAGTTTTCTGCATAATATTGTTTTCCCTCACCCACATTGAAGTAGTAGGCCTTAAGTTTTTAGTATTTAACATGTTCTCTTGGTGGATGAGTTGGGTTGGTATAACATGAACCCATTTCAGTAGGTGCTGGTCTCAGAAGTCATTTCGGATTTAAGTGTGAACCCATGTGTCCTCTTCTGCTAACTTGTGTTATATGATTTCAACAAACTTGTTTAACACTTATTGGCTTCGATGATAAGTATCTTGTTTGGTGGCGTGAGTAAATTATCGACTTCATTAAAAAGGTTAACTCACAACAATTGATAAGGAATAATGTTTATATGTTTTGGAGATTGTTTTAAATTTATTGCATATGAAAAACTTCTAGTTTATGTGCAAAGCAGTGCTAGCATAAATGCCAACCTGAACTTTTCTGCATAATATTGTTTTCCCCCATACACATACAAGTATTAGCTCTTAAGTTTTGGGAATTGAACATGTTTTTTTCGTCGATGAGGTGGGTTGGTATAACATGCACCCATTTCAGTAGGTGCTTTTGTCAAAAGTGATCCAAAATGTAAGTACCAACCCAGTAGACCATTTCTGCCAACCCGCCTTATATGATTTGAACAAAATTGTTTAACACTTCTTTGCTTGGATGATAAGTATCCCGTTTGGAGGCGTGACTAAATTATAGACTTCATTAAAATGGTTCAGTCACAGCAGATCATAAAGAATAATATTTATATGTTTTGGAGTTTGTTTTAAACTTATTGCATATGAAAAAGTTGTAGTTTTAGTGCAAAGCTGTGTTATCGTAACTACCAACCTGAACTTGTTTGCGAAGCAAAATTTAGGTCCACACACCATTGACAACCTAACTGCCAACGAACATGAAATGTTTACCACAACCACAGTATAAGCAATCACATAACTAAATATCGGTCCTTACATTCCATACATTGCAGAGAAATTAAAAATCAAAAAACAGATAATGTTTTGCAGAAGTTCACGTTTCACCTAATAAAACTAAACTTAACATTCAGTTCACCTTGACATCCAAAACCATAATATATAAAGGGTAATATTTATATTGCCCCTATGGTTGTGACTTTGATGATTGCTCTGCCTAAGTGTTCTTGAATTTCTTGAAAGGATCAACTAGTTTAATCCTCATCAATGCTGATGTAGGTCATTTTCTCATCTTCACTATTATCCTCTACTGTCTCCATAAGGATTTGGTCCAGATGTTCCATATTTGGATCCACATTCATTTCCACATTCCCAACCTACCTAAACTCATTCAAATAAAATTCATTTATGCTCAAGTATTAAAGCAAATACTAGCTCTATTGTGCAAACAATTTAAATATTAATTTCCAACTCATTACTACGAAGTGGACAATGTGTGTGCAAAAGTAATACCTTGGCTTAGCACTTATATGTTAACAAGTTAGCATAAATTTTCAACAATCACTTTGCTTACCTTTTTATGAATGTAGACCACAGCAGGACCAAAAACACCAATGCTGCTCACCAATCTGCTTTTCAACAACATTGTTTTAAAAAAAAACCCAAACTTTATCATATATTAACCAAAAACAAAAACAAAAGTCACTCCTTTCCACAAACATCAACGAAGACAAAAAATTTCTTACAGTGGGTTAACCCAAAACTTTGTGTGTTCCACTAAAAGGGAAAGGGAAAAGGGAAATGACGAACCCACTACCAAAATATCTTCCAAAACGGAGGAACAACAAACTTCCACAATGAAGGAAGAAGAAAACAACGGGCATGGACGAAGAAAAAAATTACAGGGCTGACGAACAATACACTTCGGAGATGGAGGACGAAAAAAGAGTGGGCAAGGAAGAAAACCAAACTTGGAGATGGAGAAACCACGAACTGCTCACCACCACTTCTTGAACCACTTCCATTGCGCTCTCTATAACTCCTCTCTAGATTCTCCCACTTGCTTTTCTCACTGTCTTGTCTCAGTTGTTAACTCCTCTCTCGCTTTTGTCATTTCTGTAACTCCTTCAATCACCGCTTCTCTCTCGTACTCAACCATGCCTTACATAGAATTTAAAAAATAAAATAAAATACTCTCTCACTACCACGTCAGGTAGTGAGAGAAGTTATTAAAAATAGGTTGTTAACATATCATTTTCCTTTTCCCATTGATCACATTGTTGCAGCCTTTGGGTGTTTTTCTTTCCAAATTATGATTTAAGTGGTTGGTAAGGGATTGGGTGTTAGGAATCCAAGTGTGAGTCTAAGTCCCACATTGACCAGAATTGAGAAAGTAGAGCACCATATAAGGATCAAGGCCCATAAACCCATTGCCTTAAGGTTTTGGGTTGAGAGTGGTGTCAGTGTCTTATGTGGTTAGGCTCAGATCTCATTGGTGCTATTCTCCCCAATGAAACCCCCTATGTAAAACCTGACAAGTGGTATCAGAGCCGATGGTTAATATCGGCTCACACGAGTGCAGTATGGTCCTAGTATTGAAAGTCTTCTTGGAAAAGGTCCCAGGTAAGTGTTCCAGGTAAAGCGTGTCCCGTTAAGAATAACGACGGTACAGAAAAGGGCAGAAAAGGAGTACTCGTGGTTGGGAATGCTTCCGCTGGAGGGGAGTGTACCAATGTGGTTGAAGGGACTCACCCTTGAGGGGGAGATTGTTAGGAATCCAAGTGTGAGTCTAAGTCCCACATTGACCAAAAATGAGAAAGTAGAGCACTATATAAAGATAAAGACCCATAAACCCATTGCCTTAAGGTTTTGGGTTGAGAGTGGTGTCAGTGTCTTATGTGGTTAGGCTCAGATCTCATTGGTCTTGTTCTCCCCAGTAAACCCCTTCTTTAAACCCTGACAAGTGGTATCAGAGCCGATGGTTAAAAACCGGCTCAGACGAGTGCAGTATGGTCCCAGTAGACAGTGTGGGTTAGGTAAAGCGTGTCCCGTTAAGAATAACGGCGGTACATAAAAAGGGCAGAGACGAGTGCAGTATGGTCCTAGTATCGAAAGTCTTCCTGACAGTGTGGGTCAGGTAAAGCGTGTCCCGTTAAGAATAATGGCGGTACAGAAGAGGGCAGAAAAGGAGTACTCGTGGTTGGGAATGCTTTCGCTGGAGGGGAAGTGTACCAATGTGGTTGAAGGGACTCACCCTTGAGGGGGAGATTGTTAGAAATCCAAGTGAGTCTAAGTCCCACATTGACCAGAAATGAGAAAGTGGAGCACTATATAAGAATAAAGACCCATAAACCCATTGCCTTAAGGTTTTGGGTTGAGAGTAGTGTCAGTGTCTTATGTGGTTAGGCTCATATCTCATTGGTGTTGTGGTCTCCAGTGATACCCCCTCTGTAAACCTAACAAGTGGTATCAGAGCCGATGGTTGATACCGACTCAGACGAATGCAGTACCAGTATGGTCCTAGTATCGAAAGTCTTCCTGATAGTGTGGGTTAGGTAAGCGTGTCTCGTTAAGAAAAGAACAGCGGTACGGAAAAGGGCAGAAAAGGAGTACTCGTGGTTGGGCAGCTTCCGTTGGAGGGGAGTGTACCAATGTGGTTGAAGGGACTCACCCTTGAGGGGAAGATTGTTAGGAATCCAAGTGTGAGTCTAAGTCCCACATTGACCAGAATTGAGAAAGTAGAGCACCATATAAGGATCAAGGCTCATAAACCCATTGCCTTAAGGTTTTGGGTTGAGAGTGGTGTCAGTGTCTTATGTGGTTAGGCTCAGATCTCATTGGTGTTGTTCTCCCCAGTGATACCCCCTCTGTAATCCTAACATTGGGCCCACATGCAATGAGTTTCATTCTTTACATTTTGAGTATATTTTTCACGTGTTTCTCTACCATGGTATTAAGTGGATATTGTAAATAGCACTCAAGGGAGGTGTTATAATTTGGTTGGAGACTTGTGTGTTATTTTGGCTTTTTTTGTTTTGTTTCATTATTTCAAGTTGTGTTGTACGGGAGGGGTCCATGGGTTGCATGAAAGATTGAATAACATATAGAATTGTGGGCGACACTTAGTGTTGGCCTTTAGTTATTTTATCTTAGGAATTGAGGGCACAATAGTTTTGATTGGGACAACCATGCATGATATTTTTCTTTGTTGTGTTTTGTGGCCATGGGTTTTACATGCCATGCACCAGGGTCTTTCAAGTTTAGCTATTCTCTTTTGTGATACTCATTCTTAGATACAATATGTGATTCTTCTAGGAAAATTATTGTAAAGTATGTTGTCATGTAATGTTTTGGTTATAGTTAGGCTAGGGATCCTTGGTTCTCATGCCTTGTGTGTTGAAGGTGCATACCATTGGTGTAACATCCCTTAGGAATATTACGAATTTTTAATAAATAAAATAGGAAAGAAAATTAAATATCTCATTTAATATAATACCATTTCCCAAAAACACGAGAAATTTCAAACTTTAATATACATGTAATAAAAACAAGAGTCCATAATTTATAAAACTGAAATATTATTCAAATGGCTCCTAAAAGGTTACATAATTATCTCAAAACCATAATAATAAACATATATACAAAATCCCATGCTATCCCTCGCTCCGAGTCTAAGCATCACCTAGCTCACCTGTCAAATCATCTACTCTCGGATAACGAGTTATCCGATCATCCCACACATACACAGAGAAAGGGTGAGCTATGCATAATATATAAAAGATACGTGAAATAAATTTATCATTCATCCCAAAAATAACATGAATAATTATTCCATTGTTTTCAAATTACCCAACCATGGTCTCATATTCCTTCACGAGTCCTATACATGAACTAGGTCTTGGGACTTCACTGTGCTTCCACGAAACTAACCCATTCGTGGTCCAACCCTATGAGCCTATCCCGCTCATAGTCCTGCCCTACAGACTTCTCGTCTGTAGTAAATCATCCAAGCCTTCTCGACTTGGACCCTGACACCCACGCAATCACTATACTATGGACTCCTCGCCTAATAGTAGTTGACGAGAACATAACAATTCCTTGCCCATCGTGCGCTCGACACATGTAATCACCATACTAAGGACTTCTCGCCCATTAGTAGTCGACGAGAACTCAACCAGTTCCATGCCCATCATGTGTCCAACCATCAAGCACATCCCAGACCCCCTATTAGACTTAGTCCTTCAAGTCCAAACAGTGCACAAACACATGACTCCGTGCCATTCTTGCTTAAGCCGTATCAATTCGCCCAAGCTAAAGTCTCGGTCTCGCTTAGGCTAGCCCACCTCGCCTGAGCGAGCATGTAACAGTGGCTGTACCTCGTCATCTCGCTTAGGCGAGCTCTTCTCGCTTCAGCGAGACCTCAAGTCGCCCAACATACAAAGATCCTCGCCTGGACGAGAATTGTATCAACAAATTCCCCAAGTCTCATCGCGACCTCGCTTAGGCGAGCTTACCCGTCGCTCAAGCTTGTCCAAGGTCGCCTAGGCGAGTAACGCGAACTAGAACCAAAAACGAGACTCTACAACTCTCGCTTAGGCGAGATGGAGTCGCTTGGGCGAGACTTGCAGGGTTTCAAGTCTGTTCACGCGCACCATTCACTCTAAACAATGCCAAACATACCAAAACACATTCCTATTCTTACCAAATCAATTTACACACATTGTAATAACATATAGGCACAATATAGACTCCATAAAATTCCCAAGCTTACAATACCAATTCCACACTCATACATATTATGAAAATTAATAATAAAACAACAACACATAATTGGCATACATAGGACTTGAACCCAAGTCCTCTCACACAAACTAAGTACTCTCAACCACTTAAGCTAGTACTTTTTCACGTCACATCAAACAATAATTAATGCCATAAAGGCTCTTTCTACTCGCATTTATTAATTAATTAATTAATTAATTAATTTCACGGGTCTTACAATTGGGATTAAAGATTGGATATTTTCCTTAAGATTATAATCCTTATATTGTGTATATTGAGAGTGTGATTGTGATTATAATGCTTAAGTCTTGTACTGGGATGTGATTTATTGAAAAGTATTATTTTACTAAGAATCATTTTACATCATTGTTTATGGTTAGCTTACCCCTATTTGGTTGTTTTGTGTGTTTGTTGTGTGTGTGATGATCGTATGACATATGTGTTATACATGAGCAGTTGATAATGTAGATGATTCTGGCAAGAAGTAGATCGTTGAGAGGATGGGATGAACTCAGGAGTTTATTATAATTTTTTAGTTGATTTTAATCAAACAGTGAAGACTATGAAAATTTCTTTTCTTTTCTAGTATTTAATTGGAACTTTTTTGTTTTTATATTACTATTATCAATGGAAGTTTTGGACTACCTATTTACATTTAAATTATAAGGTGTTTTTTAAGTGCCTTTTTATGATATAATCATTTTACTTTTTATGATATTTTGGGTATAATCTCTACACAATTAATGTCCAAAAAAATAGTTATCAATATGCTTGTATATTTTTTATTAGATAAATAATTTTTATATTATAAGATTATTTGAATTCAAAAAATAGTTATTGTACGTACTCGACTCAACAAATATACTAAGTAGCATGGCCCTCTGAAAAAGGTTATTCAACATTATTGACCTGAAGAGTTTGAAATATATTTTGGGATATATTTGTTAGTGCAAATATTCATATATTAATAATAGATGTGACTAAATCTTGTTAGTTTGATTATGTCATGATATTTCTTAATACACCGAATATTTGGTATATCGGGTAAGGTATCACATTATTGTTATTTTTCCGCTAATTATCATATATATAAGGTAAGTTGTTATATTTTTTGATATTATTTGATATTATCTTTGATATTATCAGTTTTTCCAACAAACCTCATAGGGCTTAGAAACCCTATAAATACACATAGTATTTCATTAGGAAATATACAAACTTTGATACTGATTCTCTCTCACTCTAAAAGATCCTATCTTTCTTACTAACCTGAGTGTTGGAAAATCTTTTGCGTAAGAACATTTGGCACCCATCATGGGCCCTAGGTAACACATTTTCCTACCTCCACATTTTATATGATCCTCATACATAATCATGATCATGTGATGAGGTTGCTTTCACATGACAATATATTGGTATTTAAATTATAATCATAATTTTGAACACATTGTGATGAGGTTGCTTTTAAAGATTATTTGGTTTCTTACTAGAATCAAGTTGAAAGGTTCTTATGTACATATAATAAGTCATTTATTTTATTAATATATCTGAAATCTTTTGTTTAATGTCCAAATGAATCTAATTACTTATCAAAATTGAAAAGACAACAACACTAGTGCTATCGTAACCAGGGTCACGATGGGACGACAAAAATAATTTTAAAATACAGAGGAGTTGCCACCATAGTTTATTAAGGAAAACTATAGAAAAACCATAAAAAGAATAGCCTTCGAAACCAAGTTTGGGTTCGGGAGTCGGTTACGTGTGGGGAAGGTATTAGCACCCCACAACATCCGTCCAAAGATGATTCCCTTTAATCAAGTGTGCAAAATTGATTTAATTTTTAAAATATTGGTTATCCCCCAAAAATCAAACAGACAAAAAAATACAAAATGACAAGGAAAATATTGTTGAAAATTTATCTAAGTTGGGCCTAACAAGGATTGACCTTGCTCCAACGTATCTCCATTCACAATGGAGAATCAGGGTTACATAGTTCTATAAAATATTATTTGGAAAATGATCCTTGAAAACATTTTAAATTTTTGGGAGGTGAACCCGACATTGACTTGGCCTCACTCCTACGTATTTCCATTCAAAATGGAAAATTAGTGATCACGTAGTTCTAAATAAAAAACTATTTAGAAAATATGGTAGCGTTTGTAAACTTGAATTGTTTTAGAGAGGTTTTGTATAGTTTAAAAAAAGAAATTATCAAGCAAATCCGAGACCAACATGATAATTAAAAAGTATAAAAAATAATGATTATCAAGCGAGTCCGAGACTTGACATGATAATTAAAGTTATGAAAATAATGATTATCAAGCGAGTCTGGGACTCAACATGATAAAGACTCGCTTGACAATTAAAGTTATGAAAAATAATGATAGATTATCAAGTAAGTCTGAGACTCAACATGATAATTAAAGTTATGAAAAATAATGATTATCGAACGAGTTTAGGACTCGACAAGATAATTAAATTTGTAAAAAATAATAATTATCAAGCAAGTCTGGAACTCGACATGATAATTAAAGTTATGAAAAATAATGATTATCAAGCGAGTCTAGGACTCGGCATAATAATTAATGTTGTTAAAATTTGACTATCAATCAAGCCTGGGACTCAACATAATAATCATTGGAATGGTTTTGAAAATTTTAAATTATCAAGTGAGTCTAAGACTCATAATAAAAGAAGAACTAAAATCATTATGGAAGATCCGCTTAGCATAAGAAAACATGCAACAAATACTACGATGCACACGCATATAATGTTGTGGATTAGTAATATAAATGTCCATGCTACTAATATAAATTCCAACAAATGCAACAACATGGACACGCCCCTCCTAAAGTCAAATCAAAATGCAAAATGGCAACGGTGCTACGTAGAAAAGAAACGAAACTCACAGGATTTAGCTTCAAATGTCATTATTTGAACCAATTTTATATTTGTCTTACTAAAAGATGCCCACATTCAAGTAGAAAAGTATTAAAAAACATGTTAACCTCGCATAAGCCATTGTTGACACGTAAATGGGCAAGGAAAAAGGCAATGTAGTGCGGGTCCCATTAGTTTCATTGACAATACTTAAACCAAAAGGCAAATCAACCATCCAGTACTAGCTTTGAACAATCCAAACCAAATGAAACACTTCAAAATGAGGTGCATCTAAGAAAAGACGTGTGATAGCAACTAGGGATGGCAAGAGGACGGGACGGGGACGAGTTTCGCTATCTCATACCCATTCCCGCATAAAAAATTCATCCTCATCCTCATACCCAAATCTAATGGGTATCAAACTTTTGTCCTATCTCGTACCCGTGTTCTAACTACTTCAATATTAATTTTTATAAAAGAAAAAAAATTATGGTAAAGAAAACATAATATTATCAAATATTCAATATTAGGAGGATGATTGTTTCTTTCATATCAAATACTTTGAAATAAATTATAATTGTCTACATTTTAGATTAGAATACCAAATAAAATTTCATGAGAACCAAAACATTTATTAAATTTGCAAACTACAACATTGATGAAACTTAGTTGATAAAATTAAAAAATATTTCAAAAAAATATAAAAGGAAAACAAATATTCAAATTAAAATATATTTTAAATGTTTGTTTACTTCAATTTTTTAAATTCTAATGAATCTCTTTTTTATACACTAATAAAAGTTATAATACATCACTTGATCAAAATGACACAAAGAACAAATAATAAACATAATAATAAAATTTTGACATAGATTTTGTATCTTTTGAACTTCAATATATGTTGGATAGTGACAAAAAAATATTCATAGCAATTACATTAAATTTTTATATTGTAGTAAATAAAAGTTATTTATACAATTAAAGTGAAAAAAATTACAGTATGATTAATAATGAGTTATAAAATAACAAATAATTAGATAGAATATATCGAAATATTATTCTACATGATGAAAATAAACAATAAATACAAATATTAAAAAACTAACAAATGTGTGTTTTAGAAATAATTTGAGAAACTATTGAAAGAAATCGCACAAAGGAAATCAAATGTATAATTAAGGTATGATAAGATGAAAAATACCTTAGAGAACTAATTATTAAATTATGTTTGAAGTGGTTAAAATTAAATAGAAATATCATTAGTGACCAAAACATTTGTCATTAAA
>Ga0214544_1004258_pt1 | contig 28853 bp, 17 predicted proteins | sample CNSS3metaG_FD_160074 | JGI IMG/M metagenome (GOLD analysis project Ga0214544, IMG submission 160074) | Root nodule microbial communities from cowpea collected in UCLA plant growth center, Los Angeles, California, USA - CNSS3 | ecosystem: Host-associated > Plants > Roots > Nodule | place: USA...
AATAATGAAATAAAGAAATATCATAGTATAACCTTGACAAATTCTAATTGAAAATCTGGAAAGTGTGAGAATGTAACATCCCGGTCGGATATTACTAATTTTAAATAATATAAAATAAAATAAATAATAAAGTCACATTTATTTAAATGTTTTCCCAAAACACAGGAAATTAAAAACATTTATTAAACTCATCCAATTAAACCATAGTGTTCTAATAATCCATACTGGTTCATATTCCAGTAAAAATGCAGTTTACCAAAAAAATCTGAAATCAAAATGATAGTAAACTTCTATAAAAAGCTTTCCCACGCTAGCCCCTCTCCAGCTCTATGTCACACCAGCATCATCTGGAACATCATCTGCTCCCGTGTGACAAGTCACACGATCATCGCCACACACACACAGAAAGGGTGAGCTCATAAATAGTTAACATATAAATTAGTAAAATCAAGATACACCCAACTATTTTATTCTAGTTAATTCTTAACTAAGACCTTATTATCCCAAGGTTTTTAAACCTGCAAGTCACACAAATAATTGACCATGGACTCAGGATATATGATGTTTCCATGAACCTGCCCGCTCGTGGTCCTACTTCTACGAACCTTTCCGCTCGTAGTCCAACACTACGGACCTCCTCGCCCGTAGTCCAACACACGTGATCCACCAACTACAAACCTCCCTGCTCGCAGCAACTCTCAAGTGTGAGAACGAAACATACGAACCTCCTCGCTCGTATCCCCACACGAGAGCATCAGGATATGAACCTCCCTGCTCATATCATCACATGTTCACCACCAGCCATGAACCTATCCGCTCATGACACAATCAGCATCTCCTGGTCCAAGTCTCACATCATAACATCAAAATGAAAATTAAGAAAAGCACATTGCACTATAATATGTACATACTCAAGCTGGTCTTAGGGATTCCAATGCTTCCACGAACCTACCCGCTCGTGGTCCAACTCTACGGACCTCCCCGCCCGTAGTCCAACTCTACGAACCTACCCGCTCGTAGTCCAACATGCGTGAACACCTACTATGAACATCCCCGCTCATAGTAGCCTCAAGTGTGAGCACGGAACATACGAAGCTCCCCGCTCGTATCCACACAAGAGTACAAAAGATACGGACCTCCCCGCCCGCATCAATCACACATCTCAAATCTTCGTTACGAACCTTTCCGCTTGTAACTAGTCCAACATATCCCTGACCAAACTCTCACAAAGAGTCATGCAAAATACACAACAAACGCACCCTACCACTGCACCAACACCTAGCATAGCCTAAGCGTTGGGCAGTGCAGACCGCCTAAGCCCTCCCACACTTGCACGTTACTTATTCCCTTATTATTATATATGTTTATACATCATAATCCTAAAATATATATAATATATTCATCTGCATATAATTTCGTTTTCTTGAAAATTGTATGATTTATTATAAGCTTTAAACTAAACAATATCCCCTTTAATTTTTATACCCTACGTTATATAAATAAATTCTAACCAAGTCACATATTGTCTTTTCATCTAACCATAATAAAAGCAAAACACATTATGCCCCATCAAAGTTGCTTTGACAGAGCAAAACCAAAACTGTAATTTTCCAAAACCATATCATCTTTATCCCATTGATAATACCGAAAACCTAATATTCGAAAGATTTACTTATGATGCATAAAAGAAACATCTGTGTACACTCATCCATCAAAATGCATCAAACCAAAAAGTAAAGCAAATCACCAATCCTACAATGCTTAATTCACTTCTGCAACTCCAAACACAACGACCCAACATCTTACCCGTTTTCTCCAGACTAATATATTATAATGCATTTGTCACGGCACATTTAGATGTATAATAAGAATACGAAATATGAAAGAGTTTAAAATTCATATATATTGTATTATTCATCGACGCACTAATGCATTCCTATTAAGATTCATCTGATCTTTCCATAAACCCTTATCAACACGAGATAACACATATTCATATAAAAGAAAAATATAAAGTTAGCTCCCCTTACCTGATTTCCTTGCTCCATGAAATTATAATGATTCGCGCTTGTTGTCCAAAGACTCCACTCTTTGTATCCTCTCCAACTCCCTTTCAACCCTCACTCTTTCCCTCTACGCCACACTTTTCCAGTCCCCTCTCTGCTACCACACTCTATAACTCTTTGCTTTCTCACTCTCTCTTTTCCCTCTCACCAATTCAACCCAAAATAAATAAAAAAACGATAAAAACGAAATTAATTCAAATTTAAATAGCCATTACTACACCTAAACTACTACCTTTCAGGTTTCCTAGAAAATTTCTACAGTTTCTAGATCATTTAACCACTCGCAAAATAGTAAAACATAAAGTTAATATATTCACTCTAGCCAAGATTCAAACCCACATCCTTCCTACCCATCAAACACATGCACACCAACAAACTATCACATGATTCCTGTTAATTCACACATACATACAAGCTTAAACCATGTGTTCACATTCATAATATATTGGTAAAATAAAACCCAATTAAAATATCACACTAATGGCACATACAATACTCAAACCCAAATACTTTTAACATAACTAAGTACTCTCAACCACTTGAGTTAGTACTATTTCTTATCTAGGACTTGTCAAGAAATTCTCTTAGCTTATTATCAACTCACCATTACTTGTACTTTATTAGTTATTATTTATATGAATTTCCTGGGTCTTAGAGAGAACCTTATTCTCTAAATTGTATATTTTAGTTTGATGAGTGCTAAAAATACTCTTTTTTTTTAGTTTCTCTATTATTAGTTAAAAATCATTACAAATTATGAAATTAGGAGGGAATAGTTAAATCAGAAGCGGAATCTACAATTTTTTTTTTTAAATTCAATCAACAATAAAGTTGTATTTAAAAGAAATGCGTTAAAACCCTTAAGTTGATATTATTATTTACTAATTTATGACATGAAATTGATAATAAAATAATATTTCTATCATTATTCTTGGACGAGTTAACCTAATCCCTCTCTTCAGACGATCACTATGATGTTTCTAAGAACATTTGCACTCATATAAATATTAAATTTATAATACTTTCAACTTTTTAGTTAATTTTCCTTTTTTTTAATTCTCTTCGCTCACAATATCACATTTATTCACAATTCATTTTTCTTTTTCATATCTCACTAGTAAATATTGAATTAAGTAACTTGGAATGTAAATTTTTTATTTCAGATATTTTTTTTAAATGATTGATAGGGATCATCTCAAATTTTCATTTCAATTTTTTTTCGGAATGTATTTTTTATATTTCAGAAAATCCATTCCAAAAATATGCAGAGAAAATTGAAAATCAAAACCGTTACTGTTTTCCCTGGTAGTATTATTGGGCTCAGTGGTCCAATTTCCTTGTAGGGTAGGTATTTAAATTTCTTAAGAACACTTTCTTCTTGCACCTCCATAAATCCCCCTGCATCCCAATGTAAAAGAAATTTTATTTTTATTCCTTTTAAATTGTATAATTAAAAATTCAAAAACAACTTTCAAAAGTTGAAAAGGATAAAAAAGAATAGTTTTTGGAACGTAGAGTCTGAAAAATATTTGACTTTTATTAAACTTTTTAGGATTAAACATTTTTTTTCCTTAAACTTTTCCGTGAAAATTAGAATTAGTCTCTCTTAGAAACCTTGAACCAATTTAGTCTCTCATTTCTAGAAATGTGTGAACTTAGTCTTTTAAATCAATTTCTTTTAAGTTTATTTGAAGTTTCTCAATTAACATTAAAACGAACATTTGTCAAACAATATAAACAAACTAAAATACTATAATGAGATGTGTTTAAAACGTCAAATAAACTTAATAAAATTTGGTTAAAACGACTATATTCACACATTTACATAATTGAAAGACTAAATTATTTAGTTCAAGATTTTTAAGAGAGACTAATTCCAATTTGTACTGAAGGACAAAAACATATTTAATCCAAATTTTGATTACAGAAATCAATTTTAATTTCTGATATATATGAAAACCCATTTCTTTAGGAAAAAAATGGTTTCCGGTTTGCACAGTCATAAGTAATTTTTAATTTTCGATTTGTACAATTTAAAAGTTATTTTTTATTTTTAATAATCACTTTAAATTATATAATTGAAAAAGTAAGAAAATAATTTTTTTTATATGAGATGCAGGAGAAATTTATAACAGCACAGGAATAAATTACCTTTCTTAAGCTACTTCCATCGCCACAAACCAAAAACAAAAAAGCACCTGAACCCTCTAGACACAAAAAAAGAAGAAGTTAACAAATGAGAAAAAAAAAAGAGAGTACAAATGGCACTTCCATTTGCAAGATAAATATAGTATTAGGAATAATAATGCAGTTTTAATGGAATGGGCACCAGGGAAGCATTATTTGGGTGTTAATAAATAAATGACATACTTTGATTTTTATCATAGTTTTTTAAGATAAACACCCACCACTCTCTATTATTATAATAACAACTTAAGTGGATCCAAATTGATTTTAGCTCCAAATAAGAAGAACCAGCATGTGGGAAGGAACCTTTGTGTCTCACTCAAGTCATCACCCATAACCCTAATTATATTTACTAATTAATTAACAACTTCTTAATATATATCCAATTTTATTGCTCATCTTTCATATAAAGCATATATCAAGGAACAATTAATTAGGATTTAAGGGAAACTAACCTTTTTTCTAATACTCCCTTTTTTGCTCTAAGCACTCACCTTGCTCTCTTAATTTATTACAAACCATCTCCACTATATTATTTATGTATATAGTTGTTTTTTTTTCTTCTAATTAATAATAAAACATTTGGGCTTTAAATTTTAAGTATGATGTTATTTTATTAACTATCTAGACATTAACAACCGAAAAAAAATGTATTAAAATGTTTTAATTTTTGAATTAGTTTTCATGCGATTTCCATTATGTTTATAAGTTTATTTCTTAATTCAAATATCATTTTGGATGTATAGTCTTTACTTAAAGATGAATATAACAACGTACACATTTTAGTCCGTTAAACAATAAAATTTAAGTTCAATTCAATCTTACAAAATTAGTTTATAAAGTGATGTTTGTATCCACTTATATATTATAAAATTATTTTATCTTTAGTTGACATGAGATTTCCAACAACGTTTCGATTTCAAATCAATATAAAAGTTAGAGTTAAATATGTTTTTGATTCCTTAACTTTTAGCGAATTTTGAAATTAATCTATATCAAAATTTTGGATCAATTTAATCTTTCATTTTTCGAAATACGTGAATTTAGTCATTTTAATCAAATTTTGTTAAGTTTATTTGACATTTCAAACACGTTTCATAATAATATTTTACTTAATATTAAAGCAAGGATGTGTCAAACAATATAAATAACTTAAATACAATCCTGAAATACGTAAGAAACATAAAATAAATCTAACAAAATTTGATTAAAAAGTCTAAGTTCATGTATTTCAAAAGATGAATGACTAAATTGGTCCAAAATTTTAAATGGACTAATTCCAAAATTTACTAAAAATTAAGGGATCAAAATATATTTAACCCTATAAGTTAAAATGATATTGAGAAATTGAAAAGGGTCAACATGAATTTTTTAAAACAGTAAAGGACCATGAATCTTAAAAATAAGATTAAAAAAAGAGAAAAACTCATGATGCCTCCTTCTTTAGCAAAGCAACCTTTTGTGTTGTTTCCTGTTATGTATTAATAAAGTAGTTAAATTAAAGGGTGCCTCTATGTTTGTGGAAGATCCCAACGCAAAAATCAAGACATGCAAGGACTCAAATATTATGTGGATCAGAACCCTTTAAAGGAAGAAGAATTAAGCACATTAGGTCAAATTATGAAGAACCCTTAAAAGCAAGTTGCCATATACAAATGATTAAACTAAATTCGATGGTTATAATTAGGTGCATCTTGGTCCCAAGTTTAGGGTATAGGCTATAATAGGAGTACTCTATTGTACTGTGCCTTTTCAGAATATAAAAAAAACCCTAACCGAAAATGATAGTGGCTTTGTTTTAATATGTTTGACAAAGACATATATATGTCAATTATTTGCATTTGTAGCACAAGGTTAGAGGAGGGAAAGTTAGGGCAAGAAAAACCGGAATGGTGTTTTCCACTATATAGTTTATATAGTCATTTCATTAATTTCTTCTTCTTCAAATTTCATAAATGAATATACAATATGGTTGAGCTACATCTCCTAGGTAGTAGTAGTAGTAGGTAAACATTTTTGTGCTTTGATTTTGTTTAAGAAGTTTCAAGAATTCCAACCAAATCTTAAAATAAAGTTAGGATATGAATTGAGATGCCTTAATGTTTTAAGGTTAAATATTAATAAAAAAATCTTATTCACCAAATTATATCTTCATTTTTATTTCTATTTTGTTTACTTTAGATTTAATGTTAAAATCACAAATTGTCTATGGTCAAAGTTTTATTTAAATTTGAACATTGCCTTTCAATTTGTCATATCATTTGCATAAGTAACTTTATCTCTAAAAAGGTTTGTGCTATAATTTAATTTGTGCATGTCACTAGTTTAATGAAGTTTTAAACTCAATAAAAAAAACATAAAAAATATACAAGTTTTATGTTATATGTTTACTCATGAAAATAAATACTTAATCAAATAAGCATAAGCGTATTTTATTATTTAGTTGTTTTATTGAATTTTACTATTTTGTATAAGATTATTTTATTATTTATTACACTTTCTCTTATTTCGGTAAGACTTATAATTTTATAAAGAGATATAATTTTAAAATTGATAAAGAATAAAAATTCTATAAATAGATTGTAATTTTTTTATTAGAAATTTTATCTCTTTATAATTTTGATTCTTTGTAACTTTCTTTAATATTCTAAGTTCTAAAGTTATATGTTATTTTTTAAAATATATCATATCTCTATAAAGATATCAACTAGTAGATCAAGATGGTCTAAAAGGATTCTTGATCAAAGTAGGATTCATTTTCTTATTATTGATTTGACTCATTTTTCTTCTTTTGTATGGATTTTGATTATGGGTAGGTTCTGATGGTTTAAGGTTAAAATTTTGGGAGTTTTAGTAGCGCAATTTTGACCACTATAGCTGTACAAGATAACTTTTGTTGTAGGCATGTTGCTTTCAAGTAAGGGGAGTTTATTAAATTGCATATTTTTAGTTTTATATTGAATTATATGTGTGATATGCATTGTTAAGTTGGATTGAAGAGAGATCAAACTAAGTGTGTTTTATTATTGTTTGAGCACCCAAAAGTTATTGTTTCATTCAACCAATTACTTAACTTGTTCAACCATAATCCAAACACACCATAAGTATCTCTTTTCTAAAGATGGTCACAAGGGTGAGAATACGCTTGAGCGAGAGAGGTTGCACTAAATCTCTCTACTTTGGTTATTGTGTCGTTCAAGTGACATGTTGTTCAAGTTTATTTCAGAAAATAAGGTTATTGAAATAAGATAAGCTTGATCAAACGATTTCCATATGATGGTATTGTGGTTCATTTATGAAACACATGTATGGTTTAATATCTATGTTTATGATATGATGATGATGAGATGCATACACATATATGATAAACTTATTTTTGTATATCATATGTGAATGTGAGTATATGTATTTGACATTTTGGCCTAGTGTGGTTGTATAAGATATGATATTAATTAAAATATCAAGTAGGTAAAAACTAAGGGAGGTTCTTGTATAACTATAATGATAATTGTTGTGCAAAGAACAACTTTGATGCCATGAAGTTAAGGTTTGTGTACCAAAAAGGTTTGGAATGAGCCAAATGTTATGGTGGATGTCGAATAAGTCTTTAAGAAGATATTGAGTTTGATAAAACACTCATAATCATTGAGATATAATTGATGATTTTGATAGTCTTAGATGGTGATTCATGTGTAATTTGAAGTTCTTTATAGTAAAGGTGTGATGTGATTGATGTAACTATATGTTGTATAATATATTATTTTTTCTTAATTATTTAAATTTTTGTAACTCACCCTACATGTATGTTATAAAACTACAATAATCATACTTGATACAAAAATACATAATGTTACGCAAATTTTAGTATAGAGATGTGACATAATTGTTGGAACAAATTGCTTCAGAAGGAGACGTTGAATGGAGCCTTAGACTTTTTTTTTCACAAAAACTAAACTCAATCGTGGTGTAAAACATAACAAAAAACACACAAATTTTATATTAGTTCAACCTAAACACTTGGGGCTACGTTCAATTCTTCCTTAAGTAGTTTGTTCAAGAGGTTTCACTAATCAAAGCAATGATACCAACAACTCATGGTTACACATGTAGACAAACAACTCTTGGTTCTCATGAGTACACAACCCACTGCAAGTTAACTTTCTTAATCTCCCTCTTAGATGTATAACTATTAAGTAATCAGAAAGAAAACACTCTCACAAAGAATATAATTTAAGCTCACAAAGGTAACTTCACATCATAAAAGATTTACAATAGATTTCTCACACACACAAAGAACATTTGTTTATCATTGTAAAACTTAAAGAATAGTTTGTAGTATCCTTGGAGATGGTAGTTGGAGCTTGAATCAACTAATTCTTGATTCTACAAAATCTTTGAAAAGGAAGGATATAAAAATCATCTTAGACAAAAATAATATATACATTTAATAAAATCATTTCGAATATTGATAAAAAATAGATTTTAAGTCTAATTCAACTCTACAAAATTGATTTATAAGATGAGGTTTGCACCCACTTATATATTATAAATTGGTCTTATTTTTAGTTGATGTGAGATTTCCAATAAATTCTCATTTTTATCTAAATATTTAAATATTATGATTTTCTTAAAATCATTTTAAACAACCATAATATCCTGTGAAAGAGATCTATTAGACTCTTTATTACTTGAAAATACTGTTTTTTTTTTTTCATAGACATAGACATAAACTGTGTTACATGATTCCGAGTTTCCTCCATCTATGTACACATTAAAATGTTTAAATACTATTAAACAAATAACACTTGCAATATTTGTTACCATCAAAATCACTAAGTGGTTTATTAGTGTTAGATTACATGATGAATTCTAAAGATTACACCATCTCAACAATAACTACAAATATTTATATTGTTTTATAACACATGTGTCTTCATTATTTTTATGATAATTAAAAATTATAAAATAATTATTACTATAATTATGAAAATAAATATAAATATTTTTATAATTTTATTGTAAATAGTTTTTGTTTATTTTAAAGACAAATTTAGGATTAAAATATTTTTAAGTTTAAAAAACAGTTAAATTGAAAAAAACGATTAAATTTTTAAAAAATTTGATAAAATAATTCTAATTTAAAATTTTTCATTTAAAGGCTAAATTTAAATAAATATGGGCACATATTATATATATATATATATATATATATATATATATATATATATATATATATATATATATATATATATATATATATATTATTTCTGTGAAAACTTAATTCTTCGTTTATACGCATATTATTGCATAATCAAAATCGACGTCATTAACATTAACTTTACTAGTTATATAAATATGATTGATGATGCAAGAGACCAACACCAAGAATTTTGTCTTAACATATGTTTGGATAACTTTTTTTTCTAAAATAATCGCTTAGTTCTTAAAAGCCAATTTTACATTTTAATTAAAATAAATAATTACATTTTAAAATAAGTTAATCAACCACATTATTTGTTTTGAATACTTATTTTTGAAGAAAAAAAAATTATTTTTAAAATTGACATATTTTAAAATAAGCTAAACTAACTAAATATTGCATTTTCTTCGTACGTATATATATATATATATATATATATTTATATATATATATATATATATATATATATATATATATATATATATATATATATATATAAACGTAAGTCAATTTTCTTTGATTGTGAAACAAGTTATCATAAACATCTATATATAGATATACTTATTTAAGAAGACTTAATTAAGTTATTTATCCAAAGAGATAACTACTCACTTGTCTTTTTCCCCAACATTTTATTCCATTATTTGGGCGCATATATGAGGACCCTAACTTACCTTTATTTAATTAGGTCGGTGCAATTAAATAAAATTGGTCTAACCTTCATGAATTCTCATGTATATGGGATCCATGAAAAAATAGAAAGCTTCTCTTTTCCCTGTATATAAAGCCACACTCAAAACTTCATTTACTCAAAATTAATGCATTATCTTTCTACAAGAGAAACCGGCTTATAAGGCATTATCTCTAATCGATTTAGAACTGTAAATTAATGGATGGTTCGTTAGCGAACCAATAGCAGGTGAAACAGAATGACAAAAAAACTCGCTAGGATATATATTTTTTTAAACAATGACTTTGATACCATGTTAGAAGTGAATTTTAAGCCTAACTCAACCTCACAAAATCTGACTTGTAAGGTGAGGTTTGCATCTCATTTATATATTATGAAATTGTTTTATGTCTAGTCGATGTGAGACTTCCAACCGTTTATATAATTATATTATAATAATCTCATATTAAGGGTAGAAAAGAGTATAATGTGTTTAAAATTTTTATGATTAAAATATTTCATATATATATATATATATATATATATATATATATATATATATATATATATATATATATATATATATATATATATAATAGCCTAACATAATTTATAAACCAATGAAAGGAAGTGGATCACGTTAACCCAAATATAACTTAATATATAAGCAAATCCGCTTATTAAGGGTTTTGTCTAAAGCAACTACTTTTCTTCAAGAGCTGTTGGCACTTAATAGCTAATTACTCTTATTTATTTTTTAATCACATATATTAGTTATCTTTTTCATAAATTTTATCATTACGTTGCTACATAATTATCCACCATAGATCATATGAACAATGGTCCACCATAACCTCACTCTCTTACAATAATAACATATGTTGTAATCCAATTTGGTCTTTAAAGTGAACAAATAACATTAATATTTCAAAGAAGGTACCATTGTGATTTCCCACAAATAATTTTTTATATTTTTTATTTGTAAATTAATGTTTATTCTGAAAAAGTGTCACCCTTCCACGTTTCCATTCGTGTGTCCCTGGTTCATAACAAATCTATATGGTATCAACGGTTAGAAATATCTTTGTTTCATTTTCTTTATTACTCTTATATACTTGCTAATTACTACTTGCATTTGTTTATATTGCTAATCACATGGAAAGGCTACACATAAATTCATAATTATTTGTCCATATATATGTTTATTTCTCTCTGTATGAAATTTTAGTTTAATTATACATTTTCACTATTCAACTATCATTATTTTATAGTTTATATCGTTTATTCCTTTATGTTTTATCATGAATTTTTAATTCTTAGCTTTATTCATTAACATGTTAAATTTCTATTCACAAAGTAGAGACATGTCACGCAAAAACAAAAAATCAGATAAAAAACTAACATTATTTTATAGAAAGTAATAATAAAAAAATTTAATTTTGTTTTGCATGCAACCATTTTGTTAAACATATAATGATTGTTAAAACTCAAAAAAGAAAAATTAGAAGAATTGATATAGTAAAATACACAAAACAAAGAATTTAAGTGATAAATTGTAAAATATATAATTAAGACTTTATGTTTTCATATGTTTAATATACATGAAAGTGCATAATTGTTTCCTGCGATTTACTTTAAGTTATTCGAATCTTAAATAATTTAAATAAAATTCAAACAAATAATAATCAGGTTAAATATATACTTTCTGTTCATGTGGTAGCAACACTTTCGTATGTACAAAAAACTTATAATAAAAAACAATGCCAATATAATATTAATTGTTAACTAAAAAGGGTAAAACATATTTCAATAATTTTCAATACTTACACATTTTGAGTATATTTAGAAATAACTTGCTTAAAAAAACCATAAATAGAATTGAAACTTGTTTTGTGGATATTAATCATTCTAGACAGAAGGGATGATCGAATGTTAACTGGCATTTGCAATTAAATATTGAAAGATAGAAAAGAAATAAACAACACATAACTGTCCAAACCCTAATATATTATTATAATGTCATGTAGTTGCCATGTGTCATGAAAGTCAGCGTGCCACGTGGCAGTTGTTGAGTTAATGTAGGTGGAAGCCAAAGAAGCCACTCTCACATGGGAATGGTTATTTTGACAGAGTTCAAGAACCAGACACAGCACAACAGAATATGGCTTAGTTGTTCAATTGCATAAACAAATACCATAATGTGTGTGTTATTGTGTTTTTTTTTTTTTTTTAATTTCTTAATTTTTTTATAACCTAGACCAATTTGTAACACACCCATGACTTCCAACTGTTGTTGTTGTTATTAAAATTTTGAAAAGGACGTGATTTTAATATTAGGGTTTTCTTTTCTTCATCTTTTGTGTCTCTTTTTTACTTAATAAATTTAAGGGGAATCATTATAATATTATGAGAAAGGTCTGTGTGTAATAAAAACAACCACCCTATATATCCTCGAACACAGAACATGATTAGAAAGTGGACAATATAGTTTCAACTCTGAAAACTTTTGTTTTGAGTATATATAATTAATACTCAACTTACGCATCATTTTCTGAGAAAAAGAAAAAACTTTTAACAGCATGATGTGTTAAATTATATCTACACTCATTATTGATATTGATTCAACTTTAAATAGTTTTTATTAGTGTTTAATTTAAGTGCACAAAAAAAGTTAATTACCGGAGGAAATTAACTTTGGATGATGTTACAAACATAATTATCGATATTATCGTCAGACCAAAATTAAATAAAATATTAGTTGTTTTAATTACTATCTCCTAGTGATGATTTGATTAGGTTGTGTTATTCTGGGAAAAGTAATAAAAATTTAGAAAAAAATGTATTTTTATCTTGTAATTTTGGTTTCTATATTTTATAAAATTTGCAATTTTGATTCTCAAATTTTTCTTGATTTGGATCATTAATTTTGCTTTTCAATATTTTTTTACACAATTGAAACTCTTCATTTTTAATTTATTGTAATTTTGTGTTTTTAAAAAAATCATCATCTTCAATCATACAGGTATTACCGTCTTCAATCTTTTGAAACTACCACAAGTATCATACATTTTCATCAATTTAATTAAATAATAAAGAATCAAAATTGTGTAAAAAAAATTAGAAACCAGCATTACAAAATTAAAAGTAAGGAACTAAAATTGTGAAAAAAGTTAAAAATCAGAACTACGGATACTACTGCAACCAAAATTATAATTAAACCTTTTGTATTGTATTTTATTTTAAATAATCGTACGAATTGGATTTTCAAATATTTACGCAACAATTAATTTTCTACCTTCGCGATGGAATTTATCTAAACTTTTATTTATAACTTATTTCTAGGATTATATTAATCTTTTATCAATGCAATTCAAATAAAAGATTACATATAAAGTTCGAACTAAATATTATTTAAATCAAATGTACACTACATATACGAATGATTCTTTTTTCACGATGCAGTTTCTTTACCCAGATTTTTAGGATTTGTTTTTTCTATAAATGATTTATTTAGACAAATTTCTCCGTAAATAATTTTTATTAAAGATAGATAATTTTGTCAATTTTCTTGTGTAATAATTAGTTAAGATAGTTTTCTCTTCTTCTTTTTTTCACACACCTGTATAAGACCTTTGTTTGATGAATAAAATTCATTATATTCTTTTCTCTTCCTTCAATATGGTATCACTTAAAAAATGTTAATTCTTTAATTCTATCTTAACATTTTTGTCCTTATTTCTTTAGATTCGACACAATTTATATGGATGAATCTAATTCTTTTATTATTTCATTATTATAATTTTAGATGAATTTAGACTTTGTGCAGTAATAGTTATAATTATTAGGAGAAGAGATGATATATAGTAACTATATATTCTAAGTAAGAATAAATACAAATTTAGTATTGATCTATAATGCATTCATACTTCAATTTAAATCATGTATTTGTGTTTGACACGTATTTGTATCCGATATTTTGAGATACTTTATCAATATTTATCATATATAATCTATAAAACAATAATATTTTTATGATGACAATAATTCATAACTTTTTATGTGAACAACTTTAATACATATGATTTTAGTTTGAATTCACACAATAATCATGTATTATTATATTTTTAAAAATTATTATATATTTTTAAATATATATATATATATATATATATATATTACGTATCATATCCTTATTTTTAAAATAAATATATTAACGTATTGGATACATATCGTATCCAATACACATATCCATAAATAATAGGGACGATTAATCCTTAAACCTCCATCACGCATCCCACTTTTTTAACATGACTACAAATAAAACAATATTATTATCTCATGGCTCCTAAATTTGATCACCGAGAAAATACAAACTATAATGTGCTTTAAGAATGGTGTTGTTGTGCCATAATATTATCAAGGGTTAAATATGTTTTTGGTCCCTCAAGTTTCAACGAAATTTGGAATTAGTCCCTCATCAAAACTTTTGACCAATTTAGTCCTTCATTTTTAAAAATGTGTGAATTTAGTCCTTTTAACCGAATTTTGTTAAGTTTATCTAACGTTTCAAGCGCATTTCATGATAGTATTTGACTTATTTACACTGTTTGACACATTTTTACTTCAATGTTAACTCAAATATTATCATAAAATGCGTTTAAAATGTCAAATAAACTTAATAAAATTTGGTAAGAAGGACTAAATCCACGCATTTCTAAAGATGAATGACTAAATTGGTATAAAGTTTCGAAGATGGACTAATTTCAAAATTCACTGAAACTTGAGGGACCAAAAACATATTTAACCCTATTATCAAAATAGCATTTGGATTAACCTTATAAGGAATGCATTTTGCAAAGGAATGTTATTCCTTGAATAACTGTTTAGCAACATTGCAACAAGGATATTTGACTTTTACATCTTATTATGACAAACTTTGATCCTTTTCAGAATCTTTATCAAATAGAACCAACACATAACTGTTGTCATTCAAGTGACATTAACCTTAGCATGACTTCAACCACATGAAATATAAATGGAATTGATATTAGATTCAAGTTCAAAAAACTCTAATTTTTATTAGTGTAAGTTATGTCTAGTATAATTTGTTATCTAGTTTGCACTTTCATATATGTATGTGCAAATCATTTACATCATCTATATTTAGTATACACTTTGCATTTGATTGCTCAAGTAACATGTTGCATCTGATAGGGGCTATAACTTATTGGAACAATAATTTATTGCATGATTTGACTTGTTGGGTTGCAGCTAGTGTTTTTGAATGTGGAGAATCTCAATGAGAAGATTCACAACAATTTTTGTGTCTAATATTCAATCTTTAAAATCTAATCACATTAAAGGGTGCTCCATGCATCTGCCTCAACTGCTACAATGATTTTTGTTTGTGCATGAAGATGTGACAATACTTGATAAAAGCAGAAAATGCACTCCTCAATGGAGATAAACAACATGAGTTGTTTGACATAAAGAGTCCTAATAAAGATGAAAAACATTTATTGCAATATCAAATGTATTTGGAGTGAGGAAAACTTTAAGTGAAAGAAGAAATAAGAGGATAAGAAAAGTCTCAATGGCACTATGAAGGACTGGTTTTTAGCCCTTTTAGTATAAGCTTAAACACTTCCATTTTTTACACCAAGTTAAACACTCGTGTTTATTAGTTGATGATGAAATTTGACATTATTTATTAAGAATTAAGCATAATCTCGATCATATGAAGACGAACCAATATAAAAAAGTTGTGTTCTTCTCTCTGCATTTATTTCAAACTTGTTATACTAAAACATAATTGTGATTTCTATGTTTCTTAAAGAAATAAGTTTTTCGCAATTATCGTGGGCTACTTTGTCATCACTTACCATTTCATAAATAGACAAATTTGTATCTAAAAAAATTCAAAATTTCTTAAAATCCCGTTGGAACCTTGTCCTTATTTTTTAGTGCATTTGAATGAATCTTTCACTTTCAATTTTTGGACAATCTCTTCTTGTAGACTTAGATAAATTTTCTCTTATCTCTAACCAGACTCGATCATCAATCCGGGTTTAGTTGTCTCGATCTTTGATTTGGTCAATCCATCTTAACTTTTCGACCACAGTCCATGATCGAATAAGCTTGTTTGGTCCCAACTGTATTGAATTTTGACTTGTGTTAAATTGACTCGATCTTTGACCTACAATGACTCGTCATGACCTTTATCCTGATTCAACCTTCAACTCGAGCCAATTCGTCTTAAACTCGTCTAAGCCGAATTAATTTGACTTTCAGCTCGAGATATAAGCTTTCAGTCAAACTGATTTGACTAAACCTTCAACTTGAGTTAATTCAACTCGACCCTCGTGAATGAAGTTAAAAAAGTGAAATTTCAAATTTATTATATTTTTTAGAGCATTTGAATTTCTTGTATTTTATTCATTTGAAATATTTTCCAAATTTTATTATATTTCATTTCTTTTAACTAGCGAAAACATAAGTATTGTCGCGCTTGTGTAATCAATTATTAAATTTTTATAAAAATTTAAGTTAAAATCAATAATGAATATATAATTAATTTTTAAAATATAAATATAAAATTAGAAATATATATATATATATATATATATATATATATATATATATATATATATATATATATATAAAAGCTTCTAAAGTAACTATTAAAGACAACCGACGTTTTTTAAAAAATATTAAAATTAAATTATTTATTAAATAATTAATTTTTAAAATAATAATTAAGTGTAAAACTAAAATAAAGAAACGTAGATATTAAAGAACATATCTCTTTATATATTTTTATATTTTTATAGATTACTTTATCCATCAACTCATTTTAATATAAAGAAATTTTAAATTCTTTAAATAAGTTACCTTTTATGTAAACATAAGATAAAGTTTTACCTGCTACTTACAATAAATATATATATATATATATATATATATATATATATATATTAGTTTTAACCTATTTATTTCATATATTTCTTTTTAAACATATTTATGAAAAATCCTAACCCTCCATTTATTTTGAAATATCAGACGAATCTCTTGAAAGATTATCCTCTACACCGATAAAAGTAGCTGAAGAAGGTTGAAAATATGAGTTTTTTCCTCCCATTATTGAAATAAAATTTACTTACTATTGTAAGTATTGTATGTTGCTTCACGGATTCATATATAAACCCTTAAAGTAATAGCCATCATTGACATGCACATATTATTTGTTTAACCAAGCAAAACTGCTGATGAAGAAAAACATGCAGAGTGACACTTGGCATGGTAAAATAAATGACCAGACAAAGTACTACGTTAACCTCTGATTTGAGCTGAATGAATGTAAGATTAATAAAAGTGGATCAGAGATAATCTTAATTTATAGCATTAAGAACTAAGAATCTGTGCAACCGCCCTGTTTGGTCGCTTCTTTTGGGTCTCAATACATGCATTGCATCTCATCACAAAGTAAAATAGTAAATTAAACATTAAGCTCAGATCTATCATGTGCAGTGTTCTTTCAGTAAAACCCACATTCTCCCTCTACGCGCGTCACCGCACGCGCCACCCCACCACCTCCCACGTCACCTTGGAAATGGCGGGGAACATCAATGGGGATTTAAAAACTCCTTGTCCCCATAAAAACAAATCTCTTCTCTCTCTTCACATTGCATGATTGGTTGAAATTTGTTAACTTTTTTCGCCTATGTGTAGTAATATTAATAAAGTTTAAATTTTTTGTACCTCAGCTTGTAGTTCTTGATATTGATATTGATATTGATATTTCATTTATTAATGGGAAAATAATGGTACAAGGACCAACATGGTTTGATACAATATAAAGCAATTGTTCAATGATAAAAGCATTACCATTTTTCTTATTTTTTGATTATTTTATCCTTGCTGGTGCCCCATCATCCTATCTCAGCAAAACTTGAATAAGATATGAATTATGGTGCTTAATACTAACTAAGAAGCTTAAGTTTAATTAAAAATGGTTGCATGGGGACTAATATACCTATAACTATGGCTTAATGGTGAGGTGTAGCAGAGGAAAAAGAACTGTGAAGTGAGCAATGTTGTTGCCTCATAACATGACACAAGAAAGGGAATTAAAATAAGGAAGGGAAAAAATAATGAGCAAGAACATTTCTCTATCATATTTGACCTCCAAATGCACATGGCTGCTTGGGTTTCTGTTCTATTAGTTTTTGGTTTTTTAAAAGTTTTTGCCTTTACCCTCACAAGTTTACAATCACATGCTGTCCTCTCTCTTCTGCTCTGAGCTGACTCTCTCTTTCTCTCTCATCTATAGTGATTGGCTACATACATGTTTCAGCTGTGTCATTGAATGCTTTTGACTCCATAGTTGAAGAGATTCCTCAGATCTACAGGGCACCACTTTTCGACATTGTCAGCCTCAATTCTTCATCTTTCTGGGCTCTTTTTTCCTCACTCGCTTTAACTCCTTCAACAATTCATTCTCATGACATGATTTACAATCATATACAAGGTTGGTTTGCATTTAATGTATTGCTTTATAAATCCTCATGCGTTTTCCTTTGAGTTCTTTTTTCTTCATTCTTGTGTTGGGGCTGTTGTTGTTCTTGTAAATGATGGATCTTGATTTCGTTTATTGCAATTGAGATCATTCATCCAATCTTCTTGTAGTTATGAAAATGTGAAATAGTTTTTTTCTTATGCAATTTGCAAGTGTTTTATTTTATCTGGTTTGTGTGATTGTGCTGTTAAAAGTCTCAGGTGCCTTTTCTGTCAATTCCTTTCTCGTTTTCTGAATGTGCAGTGTCAGGTGCTATTCAACTTCTGTTACAAAAATTTTCAATAACTTTTTGAAAGTGGTTTAATTCTCCAACTATGGGATTTCTTAAACAGTTAAACTTCTATTCAAGTGTGATTTCCTGAGAGGCTGACATCAGATATAAATTCTTTTAACTGTTGTCTTTGGGTCGTGGTTTTGTCACCGTCCATATTTCAATTCTTTAGCATGACATAATGACGTCTAATCAGTGTCCATTTTTTTTGTTTCGTTTCTTTTAACTTTTTCCTTATTCTTCTAGTTTTGGTCGTTTAAAGTTAAGTTCCTGATCTTGGTTACTTTCACTGTACTACTTTGGTTTTTGTACACACATCTTTTATTTCAACTCCACCTTTCCTTAATGGTAACTTAGTTTTATTATTATATATCTGTTTCGATTTCTTATGAGAGACTCTTCACAAATTGCAGCTGGCACTAGCGCTCTGGCTTATAGATAAAGCCAAGAATTAAGCATTGACCAGTGCTTCTTGAGATGCAAGTGCTAATGGATTGAAGGAAGAAAATTGGATGCTATCAGTTTGTTTTCAATGGTTTGTGAGATGGAAAGTGATTGTATTGAAGACATGGACGTTGAAGTCCTCTCTTCAATGTGGCCAGAAGATATTGGCTCTGATGTTGGAAAACAGTTCAATATAGAGAAGCCTGGAAGGGACCAAGATATGTTGGAGGAAGTAACAATCTTAGAGGAGCCAACTATAGCTGATTTTCAGCGTCTCATGGAGCTTACAAATTACACAGATAAAGGGTCTTCTCAGCTGGCATATCTCATGCAACACTGGGAGTATAAGCAGGCTAATGCAGTTCGGCTTCTCAGAGAGGAACTCGACAACCTTAGCAAACAAAGACAGGAAGTTGAGCTCAGAAAATTGGAGATACTGAAAGACAATCGGTTTGAGGAAGAGAATTATGGAGGTGACAAACGACCAGTTTCTATATTGGATGAGATTTACTACACATGGCAAGATGTTCCAGTGCCACTCAGGAAAAGTGATGTGGTTGTGCAGAACAAGAGGATTGAGATTGATGCTGAGTATGACACTGTTGTGTATTGGAAACAGCGGGCACTGCAGTTGGAAAAACAGTTGGAGGCAAGTGTCAACAGAGAGCAGATACTAACAGACAAGTTGCAAGAAAGTATAAAGAATTTTGAAAGGCAATCTTCACCAGTGGAAGAACTAACTCAGATTCTGAAGAGAGCAGATAATTTCTTACATTTTATACTCCAAAATGCACCTGTTGTTATTGGCCATCAGGTACATTACAGTGAGTATTGAGTTTATATCCATATGGCAAGATCTGAAAGTACTTCACAGAAAATTTTAGACATATTGTGTATATTGTGTACACTTATCTTAGATTAGCTTTACCTTAGTGTAAGTACTCAAAGACTTAGGACCTTTCAAGTATATGAGGCTACTTTTGCACTCACCTTCAGTAATTTTTCTGTAGACTACCAGCTCCCTCTTCTAAGCACATTCTTCTTCTTTGGTTTAGAGCATGATGGTTGACACGTTGAAATATGTATATGGAAGCACATGATGCACATAGACAACACTTTTCTGTTCTGTTGGATTAGATGGAAGATTGCTCTATGGCCGTATTGCCTAAATGCAGTGGACACAGAATGATTCCTATATCTGTCTTTTCAAAAGGCTACAATAAGTGAACTGTGCTACTAATCTGTTATCTCAATTTGTGTTGTGTTGGAGAATTAGGTGGTTGGTGCATTAACATGTGAAACACTGATATGGTAACATGTCACCACATTGATATAACATTAAACGTATATATAGGAACTTGTCACCTATGACAAAAATATGCCATGCTTTGGAATTGCATTGCATTGTTTTCCTTCTAACACATGATCCATATTTTGTGCAAAACTTGTACCGGCTTTATTGTAGTTTTGATTGGTCCATCGTTATGAAAGCTAAATATGTGTTTGCCACTGTAAGGGATCTTTCAATCTGCCAAGGGCTGACTCTGATGTTTTTCTTCCAGGACAAAGAGTTGCGATATCGCTTTATCTACAATCATTTTCCAAGTTTACAAGAGGAGGTAATGATTGCTGTTGAAGCTCTTATTTCAAGGTCATATGATTAAGTTGCATTGCAATTTTTATTTTACTGAATAAAAAGCTTCACATACTTCGGAAGAAACTTCTTTACTTTTCTTGAGTTATTTTACTTCTTTTGCACAGGAGTTTTAAGTAGGCTGAAATTTCTTGTTTCTTAAAACTCATTGGTATTTTTCAGGACATCATAGGAAAAACTGATGTTGAAATTTTCACTGGATCCGGTGTTAAGGAGTCTCAAGATTTCAAGAGGGAAGTGATGGAGAAAGGGTTGCCTGCAAAGAAGGAAATTACTTTTGAGACAGAACTATTTGGGTCAAAGACATTTTTGATATATGTAGAACCTGTCTTTAGCAAAGCAGGGGAGACAATTGGAATAAATTATATGGGAATGGAAATAACAGATCAGGTGAATGCTATTTGCTTTTGAATGTTACTTGCAGTCTTGTGCTTACAAAGAGGATACTTATGTTTTTCACAAACTTCAGGTAAGAAAAAGAGAAAGAATGGCAAAGCTTAGGGAAGAGATTGCAGTGCAGAAAGCCAAAGAAACAGAACTTAATAAAACCATTCACATTACAGGTTTAATCACTCAGCCAAATCTGTATTTATGAATTTTACTATAAGTTTGGTTTGGCTGCAAAAAGCTTAATTTTTTCTCCTTTTCAAACAGAGGAGACTATGAGAGCAAAACAAATGCTGGCAACAATGTCTCATGAGATAAGATCTCCACTATCTGGAGTTGTTAGCATGGCTGAAATTCTTTCCACCACGAAACTTGATCGGGAACAAAGACAGCTTTTGAATGTCATGATATCTTCAGGAGATTTGGTTCTTCAACTTATAAATGACATTCTTGATCTTTCCAAGGTTGAGTCAGGTTAGAAATTTCTCTCACACCATTTTTTGTTAGATCATTTAAACTTATTCCCACCCCACCAAACCACCAACCCCATTGGTTTTTTTTATAGGAGTTATGAAATTGGAAGCAACCAAATTCCGGCCAAGAGAGGTGGTAAAACATGTACTCCAGACTGCTGCAGCATCACTGCAGAAAATGTTAACCTTAGAAGGAAATGTAGCAGATGATATACCTATTGAGGTGAGTACTTGAGTAACGCTTGCATACACTTGTAAAGATTCAGCATTGTTGATTATTTTCATAAATCTCAAGTACTACTGAAGTAGTTAACTGATAAATGGAAAACATAATGCAGGACTTGGGTCCTGACATGACTTTTGAATGCAAAGACATGATTTCACCTGATAGTCAAGTAACTTACACTTCAATATCTTCATGCATAATTGCAGGTCATTGGAGATGTTTTGAGGATTCGGCAGATCCTCACAAATTTAGTCAGGTACTGAACTTTAATTGATTATTAGTCTTATAATCTGCAATCAACCAATACAAATGTTTCCATTTTGGTTTTGATGTGTGAAATCAAACTCTTAGTTCCATTTATTCTAGAGGAGTACACTCTTTTGAAATTGGTTGCACAATGTTGCTAGTTCATACATAACTTTGTCCTACATTCAATATTTTGATAATATGGTTTGATATTTTAATATTAAACTACATCATTGCTTCATGAATACAATATAGATATTATCAAACATATATTGACAATTACCTTTTACTTATCCTTCAGTATAACCCACTAAAGAATGTATTTCTGATTATCCATTACTCTACAGTTATTATTCTCTAATGTGTTTTCAGCAATGCTGTGAAGTTTACACATGAAGGCAAAGTTGGTATCAACCTTTACGTTGTTTCAGAGCCACCTTTTGCCAAAGCAGAAGGCCATCAAAAGATGGCCATAGATCAGTCTACAAATTCAGCAAATGGAGTGAAGGAAGAGAACTATGCATCAACACCACGAAGCAGCAGTGATAAAAATGGTCTTGATGGTCAGAAACACAACGACCATCCTAGCCAAAATCATTTATTCAACGATGAATGTAGATCTTCAGTTAAAAGTGAATGCTCAATGAATGGAGATACTGAGGAGCAAACTCATTCTACTGAAACAACAGTGTGGATACGTTGTGATGTGTATGACACAGGAATTGGAATACCAGGTACATAAAAACGCTATGTCAGTACTCATTTGTTATAGGATTTATGTTACTCTGTATCCAAATAAGTGTGAAAGTACTTAACTTTTTACATCTTATTATGTGACAGAAAAGGCAATACCTAATTTATTTAGAAGGTACATGCAAGTAAGTGCAGACCATGCTCGAAAATATGGTGGCACAGGTCTGGGACTGGCAATATGCAAACAACTGGTAAGCTTTTTTTATACCCTCTTTATTTTGGTGAAAGTAAATTCTTGGATAACAGTAACATGGACATTCAAATGTTGATTTGAGTAACTATATTTGAAAGTTTTCACCTTTCGTTATTTTGATAACAGATAAATATTTTGTTATCTATATTCAGCTAGGAATATATCTCTGAATTTTGTTATCTCTATTTAGATATACATATATCTCTGAATGTCTGAGAGTCTGATAGATACAACTATCTTTGCATACTCTATTTTCTCTTTGTTATAACTTGACAAAAAAATGGTTTTTGGACTCATGAAAAAGAGAAAAGAAACAATAATATTTCACATTATGTAGGTATCTCTGTCATATTCCAACTGGACCAACATTAACATGATTTTCTTTCTGAGACTAATCATGTATTACACTTTGTCAATGTTTCCTTGCACTTGGAACAGGTTGAGTTAATGGGGGGTCATTTAACAGTATCTAGCAAAGAACATTGTGGTTCTACCTTCACATTCATTCTTCCCTACAAAGTTTCAACGGGTTGTGATAATTCTGATGACCCAGATGAACTTTCAGATGTGGATGATAATGAGGATGATACCACAGAGGGGTTCTTCCAATTCCAACCACGCACGCTAGGCTCTCTCTTCTCTTCTAATGGACCTACCAGGCCCCAAAATATACTACCAGGTTTCAGAAGCTCAAACAAGTTCAATGGATTTTCAGAGAATTCTTACTCATTCCCCACTACAGACATAAAATCAAAAGGGACCAGTTCAACTGAGGATGCATCTTCAGTTGTTGTTGATGCTCCTGAGATGTATGAATCAACAAGTTCATCAAACCATAGCCCTCAAACGAAGAATGAAAGTGCAGTTAACACCAACCAACAGAATCAAGATAAGGTACATGCTCGGTTACAGAATGGTAGTGTAGACTCTTCTCAACATAAGGAGGCAATCACACTAGGAACAATGTCAAATGAACTCCAACAAACATGTGTCGTTAGTAGTAACAATAACACTTCATCAGAAGAAATCAAATCCTCATCAGGGCCTAAGATTCTTCTTGTTGAAGATAACAAGATCAATGTCATGGTGACACAGTCAATGATGAAGAGGTTAGGCTATAGCATGGATGTTGTGAACAATGGAGTGGAAGCTGTACGTGCAGTTCAACGCCATACTTATGATGTCATTTTGATGGTAATTTCATTGAATCTCAATTTTTAACCCATATGCATTTTCATTGTACAAATCAGTGTATTACATAAGAAATAGAATGGATAATACCCTTGAGTTCATTTTTATGCAATGTTTCTTTTACTAATGCAAATGTTCATAACTAAAAGTTGATCATTTGGTGTGTGTGCTTTACAGGATGTGTTCATGCCAGTTATGAATGGTCTTCAAACAACAAAACTGATTCGGTCTTATGAGGAAACTGGCAATTGGGATGCTGCAAGAAAAGCTGGAATTGAACAATGCTTACCAATTTCACATGAATGTTCTGCACCACCTAAAAACCGGATCCACATTGTTGCGGTGAGTAATTTGTCCACATTTCTGTGATTCATTACATCTAATCTAGAAGAGAAGAACTCCAACATGTTAACCTTTATGAACATGCAAACAAAATACCAGCACTATATTATTTAACTACACTTTTATTCTGTGTAAACTCAATATGTGAAAAGTAAAGTAACATATTCTTTATCTTTCATGATAATGCAGATGACAGCAAACACAATGTCGGAGAGTGCTGAGGAGTGTTATGCAAATGGTATGGACTCGTTTGTGTCAAAACCTGTTACATTCCAAAAATTGAAAGACTGTCTAGAACAGTATCTGAGGTGATGATAATAACATGTAAATTTTTGCTTGTGTATAAAAGAATAAGAGCCTAGGAAAGTTTTGCTAAGAATGCACCATGTTCTCTCCTCTTCATCAGTGTCTACCTTAAATTGTATAGATCTAAAACATTCTTTTTCATCTCTCGGAATGCATAATAGCTGTTAGAAAGCTGATAGGACTAGTTGGAGCGTGAATGTAGAGGTTTTGGCAATGTTGGCACTGCAAGAAATCATAAAGAGACACACTTTTGAAGTTGATGGTAATATTTTACTTGCTGCTAGTAGAAATTATGAAGAGTTTGGTTCTAAAATTAAAGGAGTGAAAAGGGTGTGTGAGAATTTATGTACATGAATGATTTGAGTCTCCTGCAGTATTGGACGAGGTGCAGTTAGGGAAAAGAAGAGAGTGTAGGACCCTGTGTAATTTTGCAGGAGATATCATCTCAAATTCTCGACTTCAATATTTATGCTCCAGATCATGTTTCTTCTAAATGTGTATAAATATAAACACAAAGAATAGTAGTTTTAGCCATGCATTTGTTTTTTTAACATAATATAGAGTTTTGATGATTAATGTTGGTGGGAGAATGAATCACCGTATACACTTTTATTATAGTACACTTTATTTTTTTTTTTCCAATATTTAGCACTGTTAATTTTATCTTAATTTTTCTTAACACATTTTTAACAAAAAATGATTTTGATCCTTAAACATTGAACTTAAAAAATTAAAATTCTTTTCTAAAATGATTTTTAGACTCTTAAATTTAGTATTGAGGGACAAAATCATAATTTTTCAAATTGGAGAATTAAAATATACTTTGCTTGGATTTCGGATGAAACATAGTGTAAAAATTCAGTCACAAATGCGATTAAAATGCAAGCTTAATTTGATAAGTTTTCAAAGTAAAATCTCTAGAAATTTCTGGTGCTTGCTGCTTCTCATAGAAATCTCTTGAAACAGTGTATTCTTGTTTATCTTAATTTCTGGAACAGTGAATAAAATCAGAAGTCGAGAATTTGATGGAAAATTTTTAAGTGAATGATCGGATTGGAATACAATAAAATTAAGGGAAAGTTCTACTATGTTACAACAAACTTAAATTTACAACGTAGTCAATTTAATTCATCCCTAAATAGACAAAATATTCATTTTACTAAAAAAAATAATGTAATTGCGTTCGACCATTAAATTTTATAGAACTATTTTATTATTAAAACATAGTTATAGTTCTAAGAACTATATAGTAAATCATCTTATATTGACTATCCATCTTTCAACCTCTGGATACAAAATTTTTCGAGCAGAGGTGAAAATTTTGGTTTAAGAACATAATCAACCTGGTGAAGCTAAGATGTTATATTTCACAAGGACCAAACTATTGAAGATATCGACAAGAAAAAGAAGGTAAGATGGGTTACTTATACATACATTTATGTTGACTCAAAACCTCCTACCATAGTTATTGATCATGGGATCTCAGTTGAGAATATCTATTAGAGAGATTTGTATTTCATAGAAATAGTCCCCTCATAAGTTTTCCTTGTTAACTCCCACCAAAACCCAAGTCATAAGCTTGAATATTAGCAAAAAAATTGTTAAGGGACAAATATTACACGTGAGTCAACTTTTCAAGGAGATAATTTTTTAGGATGAGATTCTTACATGTGACATCAATTATCTCATAGCATAAACTAGGTGAGTCAAGTCATAATCAAATCATGGTGCTTGAGTTACTATGCTCTTAAGTAGAAAAAAAGTTGTACATTGACTATCAACTATAATTTTTAACCGAGCAATAAATGTTCAATCCAACAAAATTTAGACTTCAAATATATATTTAAGTAAATTATATATTAATTCAAAAATGATCTTGAATATTATTGTGTTTGTGATATGAAGTGAAGTAAGATAAAATCTAATAATTATAAATATGGGTGGTCTATTTGAATTTAGGTTTGAAATAACTATAACAATAACAATTACTAAAAAATTTTACATATATAATGATGATTCTTATTACGATTGTTATCCTACATTACTTTCAATGAAGATTTAGATAGGAATACTAGTTTAAAGTTACGTAAAAATAAAATAAATACGATTTAATTAGTAATTTCGTCCGTATGTTTAGGTCTATAATTCACTTTGGTCCTTATATTTTATTTTTACTCAATTAAGTTTCAATATTTGTTAAACATGGTTAATTTAGTCCCTTATGTTAAATTGATACTAACACTGTCACGTGTCAAAATTTATGTCATTTTCTACCTTGAAACTCTTTTTTTATATTTCTTTTTCTCCCTCCACCTCCCTCCATCTCACACCACCTTCCTCTACCTTCCACCACTTTCCTCCTCCTTCTTCCACCTCCTTCCACCTCCACTAAGTATTCATTTTGAACAATTTCCAAAGAATAAAACAACATTGTATCAACAAGGTAATCTTATTTATGCAATTTTAAAAACAATTTTCACTAGAGCACAACAAAACAAGGTAACAAACTTTAAAATCTCAATTTTGTTTTCTTAACTACATTTGATGATAATCTATAATCTCAATTTTATTTTTTTAACTACAACCCATGAGGGAAGGTGGTGAGGTGGAAAAAAAAAACAAAGACGTTCCAAGATAGTAGATAATCCAAATTTTGATACATGTAAAAAATATTAATATTATGTCAATTCATGACAGAGACCAAATTGACTCTATCAAATAAATATTGAAACTAGGATGACAACGGGATGGGACGACCACGGGTTTCACTATCCCATACCCATCCCCATAAAAAAAATTCATCCCCATACCCAAACCCAACGAGTATCAAACTTTTGTCTCACTCCCATCCCCACCGGGTAACGGGTATAATCTCATACACATACCCATACCCATTTTCTTACTACTTCAATATTAATTTTAATTAATTTTTATAAAATAATACAAAATTATGGTAAAGGAAACATAATATTATCAAATATTCAATATTAGAAGGATGGTTGTTTCTTCGATATCAAATACTTTAAAATAAATTATAATTGTTTACATTTTAGATTATAATAAAATTTCATGAGAACCAAAACAATTATTAAATTTGCAAATATTAATGAAACATATTTGATAAAATTTAAAAATATTTTTTAAAACACATAAAAGGAAAACAAATATTCAAATTAAAATAAATTTTAATTGTTTGTTTACTTCAATCTTTTAAATTCTAATGAATCTCTTTTTTATACACTAATAAAAGTTATAATACATCATTTGATCAAAATGATACAAAGAACAAATAATAATCATAATAAAAGATTAAAATAAATTATAATTGTTTACATTTTAGATTATAATACAAAATAAAATTTTATGAGAACTAACACATTTATTAAATTTGCAAACATTAATGAAACCTAGTTGATAAAATTTAAAAATATTTTCTTAAAAATATAAAAGGAAAATAAATATTCAAATTAAAATATATTTTAAATGTTTATTTACTTCAATCTTTTAAATTTTAATGAATCTCTTTTTTATACACTAATAAAAGTTATAGTACATTACTTGATCAAAATGATTCAAAGAACAAATAATAATCATAATAATAAAATTTTAACATAGATATTGTATCTTCTGAACTTCAATCATATTGGATGGTGATAAAAAAAAAAAAAA
>Ga0214544_1004259_pt1 | contig 28851 bp, 12 predicted proteins | sample CNSS3metaG_FD_160074 | JGI IMG/M metagenome (GOLD analysis project Ga0214544, IMG submission 160074) | Root nodule microbial communities from cowpea collected in UCLA plant growth center, Los Angeles, California, USA - CNSS3 | ecosystem: Host-associated > Plants > Roots > Nodule | place: USA...
CAATATACTTTTTTTTAAATATATTAAAAAATAATTTGTTATAATCTAATAAAAAATTGAGAGACATAATTATTAAAAGAGAAATATATGGTAGTCAAGTCACAATTAAAAATCGGTTATGAAAAAACACATAATACATTATTCTTTACTTCTATAATAATAATAAATGAATATACAAGATACTAATGAGAAAAAATAATAATTGTAATAACTATTAAACTAATATTTCATTATCAAGTAAGACGAGAGAGTTACATCTTGTTATTCGAGAAATAAAAGAAACAAATAAGAAATAAGAGAAAAAATAATATATATATATATATATAACTTCATTTTTTCTTCAAAAAAAAAATAAGAGAGTGAAAAATTAAAAAGGCAATGAGAAAGAAAATAAAAAATATATTTTAAATATTTTGTTTAATTACTCTTTTGGTTACTATTTCCAAAAATATTAAGGTCTTCTCATTTTCTTTAGTCTCAATTTGATTTCAATTGTTTAGTCACAATTTGATATTTTTAGATGAAAACATAGATAAAAAAATAATTAAACATAAATATTTATATTCTTTGTTATATTTGATTTTATTATTTATGATTTATTAGTATTAAATATTTGATTTTATAAAAGAAATAAAAAATATATAATATAATTTTCTTCAATTTCTAAAATACACTATCTATAATTTTAAAAAAATAAAACTCTTAAAAATTTCAAAAATATATATATAATTTAAAAAAAAATCAAAAATATTTGGGGGTGCCAAGGCCCCTCCCAGCTCCATAGAAGCTCCGTCACTAATTATGTCCATCTTATTTACCTCTTTGACTTAACTTATTTTTTTCTTCAAGCTAGTCACCTAGTGCAAACAATAAGGATTGATTTTTGTGACTTGTAATCAAATTTGTGGTACATAAGAAGTATATCCATTGAATGACAAAATAAGATTGATTAGTAAATTTTACACAATTGTACGAAAAGTAATGCGCAACTTCTCACTTGTTTGTTATTTGTATCATACTTATTTGCCTATCTGGGTTGACCTATTTGTTTCTTAAAGTCAGCCACCTAGTACAAACAATAAGGATTGATTTTTGTATCTTATAATCAAATTTGTGGTACATAAGAGTTACTTCCCATTGATAAAAAAAATTTTGATTAGTAAATTTTAAAAATTTGTACGAAAAATAATATGCAGCTCCCCACTTATTTGTTTATTATGCCTCACTTACTTGTCTATCTGGTTTGGCCTATTTTTTTCTCAAAGTCAGTCACCTAGTGCAAGTTATAAGAGTTGATTTTTGTGACTTGTAATCAAATTTGTGGTACATAAGAACTGCATCGATGATCAAAAAAATATTGATTAGCAAATTTTTTAAAATTTTACAAAAAATAATATGCAGCTTCTCACTTTTGTCTTTATTATGCTCACTTATTTACCTATCTTGTTTGACCTATTTTTTTTTCAAGTAATTCATTCAACACAAGCAAATAAGGGTTGTTTTTGTGACTTGTAACAAAATTTGTGGTGCATAAAAAATATTTCCCATTGGATAACAAACAAAAGATTGATTAGTATATTTAAAAAAAATGTATATAAAGTAATATGCAGTTCTCTACTTAGATTGAGATATGATTTGGCCTATTTTTGTCATTAAGCTAGCCACCTTGTGAAAGAAATAAGGGTTGATTTTTGTAACTTATAATCAAATTCGTGGTACATAAGAGTATTTCCCATTGGATGATAAAAAAAGATTGATTAGTAAATTGTAAAAATTTGTACGAAAAAATAATACGCAGCTCCCCACTTATTTTTTTATTATGTCCCACTTATTTTTCTATGTGGTTTGGCCTATTTTTTTCTTCAAATCAGCCACCTAGTGTAAGCAATAATGGTTAATTTGTGTGACTTTTGATAGCCACCTAGTGCAAGGGGTTGATTTTTTTTATTTGTAAACAAATTCGTTGTACATAAAATGTATATTCATTTGATGACTAAAAAAGATTGATTAATAAATTTTACAATATTGTGGGAAAAGTAATAAGCAACTCCCTAGTTATGTTATTTGTTCTTTGTGCCACACTTATTTGCCTATACAGTTTGGTCTATTTTTTTCTTCAAGCCAGTCACCTATTACAAGCAATAAGAGTTTATTTTGGTATCTTATAATCAAATTCGTGGTACATAAAAAGTACATCCATTAGACGAAAAAAAAGATTGATCAGTAAAGTTTAAAAAATTGTACGGAAATTAATACGCAGCTCCCCACTTATTTTTTTTATTATGCCCATCTTATTTGTCTATCTGTTTGGCTTAATTTTTTCTTAAAGCCAGCAACCTAGTTCAAGTTATAAGGGTTGATTTTTGTGACTTGTATTCAAATTTGTGTAACATAAAAACTACATCCTTTGGATGATAACAAAAATACGCCGTTTGACACATTCTCGGCTTAATATTTACTGAGAAATGCGTTCGAAACCTAAAAAAAAGGTTAACAAAATTGGGTTAAAAGGACTATATTCATTCATTTTTAAAGTTTAGGGATCAAAATTTATCAAAGTTTCGACCAGGGACGAATTCCAATTTTGGGTCAAAGTTCAAGGACTAAAAACATACTTAACCCATTTTCTTTACAAAAAGTAATACGTAGTTTCCCACTTATTTCTTTATTATGCCCATCTTATTTACCTATCTGGTTTGACATTTTTTGTTTCAAGTCATTCATTCAATGCAAGCAATAAGGTTGTTTTTGTGACTTGTAAGCAAATTTGTGGTACATAAGAAATATTTCCCATTGAATAACAAACAAAATATTGATGAGTATATTTAACAAAATTGTACAAAAAATAACATGCAGTTCCTTACTTAGATTAAGTCAATCATATGGTGCAAACAATAAGGATTGATTTTTGTAACTTATAATCAAATTCGTGGTACATAAGAGTTACATCCCATTGGATGATAAAAAAAGGTTGATTAGTAAAGTTTGAAAATTTGTACGAAAAATAATATGTAGCTCCCCACTTATTTGTTTATTATGTCCCACTTATATTTATATATATATATATATCAACTCTCTTTTTCGTTAATTTTTTTTATGATTAAAGTTAATTATTTTGTACATTTTTTTGCCAAAAAATTGATTTCACCAATGTCACTATTCGTTTTTTCAATTTAAACACAATATTATTCTTCATCTATGATGCATGATACGATATGTTTATTGGATATGATACATATTAGATAAATCGATATATGTTTTCTGAAAATAATAGGATATGATACATTGTAAATGCATATTGAAAAGTGTTGAATAATTTGAAGGTAAATATATGATTCTCATTGCATAAATCCAAATTAAAATATTTTGTATCAAAGTTGTTACCTAAAAAATTATAAATTATTATTATTATCATAAAAGTACTATTGTTTTATAAATTATATACTTTGTTAAATATCGACAAAATATCTTAAAGTATCGAACATGAGTATGTGTCGGATACAAATATATAGATATATTATTCAGATTGAAGTATCAGTGCATTATAGATCTTCATTAAGCATCTATAACTTTTAAAATGTGTGATAAGATAACATGAAGGAAAATTTCTTTGACCAAAAAATAACCTTTTATACAACCACTTCTATTAAATCCAACCATATTTAAATAAACCAAAACTATTAAATTAGTTCATATTGTAGTATTAAACAAAAATTAAAATGTTATTCAATTATGATTAATTGATCACTGCATACATAGGGATGTCAACGGGGCGGTATGGATCGTGTAGTAGCTCCCTCATACCCTATATGCTGGATAAATATTTGTCTCGTACCCGTATCCATATTCATCAGCTATCCGTTACGTGGGTACTCGCATAATTTTTTAATATTCACGGATATCTACGGGTATCCGTGGGTATTTACAAAAAAAAAATTATTTAACAATATATTTTAATTGTAAATTCAAATAAAATACAATACATAACATTCATAAATTTTAAACAATGTCCAAATAACTCATTTAAATAGTGTTGAATAACAAATTACAAAGAAATGATTTTCTTAAAAAACTAATTGATAAAAAAATAAGTCATTCAAAATCAATATGTTAATATTTAAAATCATGTTTTTTTATTTTTGTTAAATTAAATTATAGTATAGCGAATACTGGTACGAATATTATGATACCCGTACCTGTTCTATTAATATGCGGGTATTAAAAATACTCGTACTCGTTACCCACGGATATCCATTTTTTATCCGTTGCGAGTTTTATTTACGAATGTTCGCATGTAGAGATATTTTATTTACATCCTATACATAAAGTATTGCCTTCATCATCATAAATAGGAATTACCGCTCTTCCTCTAAGAATCAACAAAAATAATTAATCTGTTGGATAATAACTTATCCTTTAAATAACAATAAAGAAAAAACAACCCCTATTCATATTCCAAAAGCATTTCCATGATCGAGTTGTATATTCATCTTTGTTCGAAAGTCAAAGTTGGCATCAAAGAACTATGTTCTTTAATTAGCCAATATTACGACCATGACATGAGAGGATTGTTAAAGACTATAGAAAAAAAAAAGTTAAGAGTTGTAATGATGCAATGAGCATTTATTGACAGTTCCTTTATAAGATTTTCATCTATGAAAAGTGTTTAGTTTTTATATTTTAATTTTAATTTTAAGTGAGTTAATTTCCCATCTTTGTACTTTAGTTTAAAAATTGTGTCTCCTCATATACCCATTTTTTTTTCTTTGTATTTCAATATTAATTTATTATTTTTTATAAAAATAAAATATTATGAAGTACTAAATATCAAATAAATTTATTTTTGTTTCTCTAATGTTACATTTAAAAACAAATTATAATTGCATAATTTTTTAATTAGAACGTCAAATAATAATCAGATGAAATGACACAATTATATAAAATACCACATAATTGAACATAAATAAATATTTATAAAAAACAAAATATCTATTAATTTTTTACAAAGATCGATAAAATAAAGTTGATAAAGGAAAATAATATATATTTTTAAATTATTAGAAAAACAAATATTCAAGTTTAAAATATTTCAAATCTTTAAATTATAATATTTTTTTATAGTAATAAAAGTTATAATAGTAAATCAATTGTATTGAGAAAAATATATTAAACTAATAATAATCTAAATATAGATACGAATGTTTTATCTTTCATGTTTTAATATATGTTTGATAATGATAAATAAAATTTAAGAGGATGACATTAAAATATTATATTTTAGTAAATGAAACATTGTTATATATTTGTAATGGTAAAATTATAATGTGAAAATGAGTTAGAAATAAAAATAATTACATAAAAAATCATAAAAATAATATTATATATGATAAAAATCATAACAAATATATATAGATTCTCATTCTCACTTTAGCATCTAATTAAAAAATAAAACGTATATTACCTATATTCATTCTCTATCATTACATATATTTTCCTTACTATCGGAGTAAGGTTTCAAACAATATCAATTAGACAAATTCATTTGAAAGTCTTACTTTTCATTGTTATCATTACTAAATTTTCTCTTTCCATGTTAATTACATTAAAAATATAACTAAAAATATTGTTATCTAGAAATTAAAAAATATCAAATGAAAAAGAATAATTTGTAACTAAAAAGTTGACAATTTAAAGCAGACCCCTTTCTTAGGTGTTTGCTTGTTTTATTCACTGCATGATTGTAAACTTTGAACCAAGAACAATAATTTATTACTTTATAATAATATAATGAGTTATTTAATCATAATATTTATTAAAATTACAAGATTTCGCTAATAATTTATTATCCACTTATAGTAATACATTATTTTTTTAAAGTGCGACCATCTTATAAATTAATCCAGTGCAAGTAATTTGACGAACTAAATATAGAATTTTATGAACAAAATAACTGATTACTCTGAAAATTTAAGAAAATTTCGAAAGATTTACATCTTTTAAGAAAATTTCAAAAGTGTACATCTTTTAAGAAAATTTAAGTTCATAAACTAGAAAAGAAAAATGAGCAAAGAACAAGTAGATGAAATTAAAATATTACAGGGTTTTTTAGGAGTGGGAAGTATAGCTATGCCGTTACCAATTCTAATTTGATTAAAAAGAAAAGAGAAATCAAAAGAACAGAACACATGTTACACTCTCTTCAAAAGTTTTCTCTGTTCATGGCATCAAAACCTCAACGCCTCCATCAAGGTAACCCTCTCTCTGTAATTGGAACATCTTCCATTGCGGTTAATTAACTTGTTTTCAATTTCACAGTTTCAGGGACCAACTTTCAGGGCTCAGCAAAGAAGGTAAGAACCATGGCCACATCCACAGGCATTGAACCCGCTATGAAGGACGCTTTTACCGGATATGCTGAATATCTCAATGACCTAGTAATGCTTCCATCTAATGTCACACACCATTTAATTTGCCTATTCTATATTTCAAATTCCCAAGCTTTTTGAAATTCATTGCAAGATTGAGTAGGAGTAAGTTGAAAGGGGTTTTGCTTCATATTAGGGGTCTTTCTCCACGTTTAGGCTACTTCATATTAGCTTTCATGGATTCTTGTTTCAGATTCTTGTTTCTTCAAGGATACTACTTTCTTTCTTCACTGGTGTATCGAAGCCAATCTAGTGCCCTTTGAGGATATGCTTGGAAATAACAGGAAATAACAGTTTGGTTGAAAAGGGATGAAGGTTAATTTATTTATATAATCATAAAATGTTTAAAACATATGAAAATGGGATGCTGGGAGTTAAATAACAATCTCTCATTTATTTCCTTTAATTTTGAAGAATTCTTAGCAAGGAGAACTCTTACTTCAAATTTTCTTTCCAAACACGTTGGACCATAACATACTCTCAGCCTATGACTGAGAGAGGAGGAAAGGACTGATGGGATGTTAAATGTTGACCATTGTATTTGTAATGGGAATATTGAATTACTATCTGTCCTTATGAAAGTGGCTAAGGAATCAACAAATAGAATGTTTTTGTTGTAAATCATAGAAATTGTGCATTTGTTTTGAATGTTATACTTTCCTTTAAAAAATTTTCACTTGTGTTTTCTTATCCAGGAATTACAAGCAAAGTTGTTGTTGAAATTTTAACAGTTTTGATTATATATATTTGTTCTCCCCTCGGCTTGGGGCTTTATGTTGGAGAGTCTCCTCTCAAATTTTATTTTGTGGGGGTAGTGTTTGGCTATTCATCTGGGATTTTACTAATTGATGTTTTGGAGCACACTACACGTCGCCCCTTTTTACAATAATACTGCCTCACTGATTATGTATAGAAAGAAACTTACTTTACAATAACTTAATTTGAAGGTTTGAATCTATATGGATATTGGGTAGCTAAGAATATCCTTTAGAGTCAGTACCTTTGCAATATTGCTGTTTAGAGTTCCATTTTTGTATATTATTTTCATTCTTTTCAAACGTATATTTATAGAATGACAAACGGGAAAGAGTGGTCAAAGCAAGTCGAGATATAACAATGAATAGCAAAAAAGTCATATTTCAAGTGCACAGGTTTACTCTTTCTCCACTCCCCCATCCTTCCTGTTCTCTATATATCTTCCTTCATGGCGGTGTCACCTGCATTAGCTGAATTACTTAAACATTACGTTATATCTTTTTCATGCTCTTTTCTGGGATTAATTTGTCCTATGTTATTGAATTGGTCATCTGAATCAAGTTAATTGTACTTCAAAATTATTGTAGTGTGACGAGATTATTTTGTATTAGCAGTGAGTATTATCTGAATTAGATTACTCTTGCATTCATTATTTATACCTTAATCCCCCTTGTAATTTTTAAATGCTAATAGAATGAGTAAATATGAGTTATTTAGACCTTTAAGTCTCGATGGATTCTTTTTCTACAGCAAAAAAATAAAATAAAAGAAATAGGAGTCCAAATACTGCAGATGGTTAATGATTTATTGTTAAAATCTTACATGTCATCTACATCTTCATGATCCTACTGACGTTACTGTATGCTAATTTCTTAACAAGGATGAGTAAATTCAATAAAGTGGAAGTACTTGAGAAAGCTGAAAAGGACTTGGCAGCTGTGACAGATCAGTATGTGTCACGACTAGTCAAAGAATTGCAGGGAACTGATTTTTGGAAGCTAAGGCGAGCATACTCACCAGGGGTATACTTCACATATATATTTCCTTGTTGAAATCAAATACTTTTCTCTGATTCTTGTCTTTGGCGGTTGCACTATGCAGATACAGGAGTATATTGAAGCAGCTACATTCTGTTGTTTCTGCAAAAATGGAACACTTTTGGAGCTTGATGAGATAAACAAAACATTGCTACCACTTAATGATCCATCTCTACATCCTCTGCAGATAAATGTCCTTGATTATCTATTAGGGGTAAAAACAAATTTATTAACATTTTATAATTTTCCCTGTTGCAAAGACCCAATTTAACAGATTCTTAAAATTTCTTTTATTTGCTGTGATGAACTCAGTAGTTTCATTTGCCACATTTTAATAATCTTCACATGGAGGTAAAACATGCATAGAACCTAACTTTAACGTTGGGAAAAGAAAAGACTTTTAACCTCTGTAAACTTTACATCTGTTTCGGTTCAAGTTGATCCTTAAACTAGTGTTGTGAAACTTGGACTAAGCCAACTAGTCTGATCAGTTTAATGGGGAACCAGACCTATCTCAAGAAAAAGTCGTCTTCAGATCAGAGATCGTATTGACCCATACTTACGTCATTAACTCAGCTTTAAACTGGTCAAAACCGGCTCATCCAGTTAAGCTTTGAACTGTTCTTTGATTGTTGTCTACAGGCCCATGTATACTGTCCAAGTTGCTGCTGTACATTCTGACCAACTGTTGCCTGTTGATACCCTTTGTACATTTTATCCTGCTCACTTTGCGCAGATCTGATTAAAATTGAAGCTTGCACATGCAAGGGAATAATATCGAGTGAAATAAGGCAAAAAATTGGGCAGAATTTGCACTATGTTGCATTTGAACCTATGCTTCCTTGCTTACCAAGATGGGTTACTGTGAGTTTGCAAGATACCCGTGTAGCAAATTTTTCATATATAGAATTTGTTCACATAAACTTTAAAAATATATATATTTAATAGACTGACTAAAAGTATTATGTTTATATTTGGGAGGCTAGATAGCAACTGAACCGCCACATCAGCCAAACTAATGTGGTTATACACAGTTGAAGTTATATAGAACCTTTAGTGTAAAGTTTGACATATGTTCAATTAGTGACTTACTGATTCAACCATCAACCAAGTGTATTCAGCAGGTCGATAATTTGTTAGTTCTGATACCAATGCCTTAAACTGGGCATTTGTTGATTGAATCCGAATATCCCTTACTTTTAATTTTTAAATCACCTTTCCATAAATTTTTGACTTTTCTGAAATGGAAAAGAAATAAGAAAAGGATATAAAGTGTGCAACTATGCAGAGATGTAAGCCACCCTCTTCTGCTATCAAGTGGTGCATTCTCTGTGTAAAGTAATTCTCGTTATGCTCCTTCATATTGACTTCATTCTTCCTCCATCCTTTTTGGATCTGTCTGCGAGAGAATAAGCTCAGAGATATTCTCACACACCTGCCAATTGAACTTCCTCCACTGGTATGCCTTTCTCCATCAAAATTGCCTTTTTGCATGGTTCTTGAAAGGTTAGTGGGTTCTAAGAAACTTTCTTATGCATAGGCATTACTAGACGGGCATTACAGGAGCTAATGGGACAGTTCACTGTGGGTAACTGGGGTGGGAGGATCATTGACGGTGGAGATGGAGGGAACTGTAATGGTTTTTGATGGCATTGTCAATGAGGCCAAGGTGGAGTGTGAGATGTGACCTTCTTTATTTTCTTGAGTTGACACATGCTTTGATGATGATCTTGTGCTCAGTGAGGGTGATGGGACAATGCTACATGTCAGCACTCAGCTGGTTGCACCACCAGAGAGGGCACAAGTAGTGCAGGTGGTATTAGCTCACTAACTTTCAGGGCACGGTTTTCTTTTCGGGACTCAATGAAATTTGCACATGTTTGCTGCTGACAGTGTCAGCTGTTGGAGTCAGAGTTGGCAGTGACCGTAGTTCCCTTTCCGTCTCTGTTACTGCAAAGAAGACCTAATGTTTTGGTCATTTCGAATCTCATGATTGAATCTGGAACCACATTTTTTTTTAAGTAAAGAAAAGCTGATTTAAAAATATAAAAGTTAAAGGTCGAGATTTCAGAAAAACAAACAATTGAGGTTATCATTGTCAGTAATTTAACCCTAACGTAATAGAAGGAGCCAATAAAATATTATGCAGTTTAAGGATCAATTTTGGAAAAGTAAAAGTCCAAGATATCTATTTGTGAAAAAAGTTATGTTTTAAGGCAGTTAAATCATCCTTTCCGTTATTTTTTTCAGCTTGCAGATTTGACTGGAGAGCTGATGCGTTTAGCAATTGGTAGGATATCAGATGGTGAACTTGAATATGCTGAGAAAATATGCAGATTTGTGCGTGATATATACAGGGAGCTTACTCTTGTAGCGCCACTTATGGATGACAATTCTGACATGAAAACAAAGATGGATGTAATGCTCCAAAGTGTCATGAAAATAGAGAATGGTAATGCATTAGTTTTCAAACTACAGTTTGCTAGATTGAAAGTTCTATTTATCAAGTTTGATGCCTTGATGCCTTATTACTACAAGCACAAATAGAATAATCTAGTGGGTAATTGGAAAAATATTTCATCTCGTAATATTTTAAAGAAATTAGTTCTACATTCACTCATGAGATTCCTTTCTTAAGTTCATGATTTTGGATCCTGCATATTTCAACTCCATTATTTTCTTATGTCTAAAATCATTCTCACTCTTAAATGTTGATGTTTGTTGCAGCTAATAGCTATAGTTTTGTATGATAACCCCATTCTAGGTCAGCTGATGCATGAACATTGTTATGGTAATTCCTACCAAAACATACTACGTAGACTATGTGTAACAACAAATATACATATATCATAACTATGAACTAAACTACCTCGCTTGAGGTACCTATGTTCACTATGCTATAAGACTATCGCTTGAACGACCGACCATATCCCTTAAGAGAGCTAACGTTGCTTGAGCGATACTAGCTCTAGAGGAGAGAAAATTGGTTGGACGACCTCTCTTGCTTGAGCGTTCTCTTGTGGTTTGATCAATCAACTCTAGAGGAAAGAGAATCAACACTTACTCCCCCACTCTAGCATCACTTGGTTTCTTGATCGACATGACTAAGTGTACAAGCCAAAGCACCACCGAACTACCTAATTTTTCATTGCTTGAGCGACTACATGTCGCATTACCAGCCAGAGCTGCAAAGGAGAGAGTTACTTCAGTATCTCTCTTGACTTGTGGCTTAGGCAAGAATCTCACCCAAGCCACAAGTCATAACTTGGGTGAGGAGCATTGTTTCTGAAGCAACCATGACAGCACATAAGCAACTGCATGGTCACATATTGGTCTAGTGTCGTGTATGTATTGCCAAATTTTAGCTGATGGAGAAGTTGCTTAAGCCAAGTAATCACGCATGCAATTGCTATCATAACTTGGTATTCAACTTCAACTCTAGATCTTGCAACTATTTTCTTGCTCTTCCAAAAAATCAAGTTTCTACCAATGAAAAGACAATATCCAAAAGTGGATCTCCTATTTGATGGTGATTCTACCCAAGCAATGTCATAATAACAAACAAGTATGTTTACCTAGTTGACACGATTCACATTTAAAAGACTTAGTGGTAGAAAAACTAGAAACAAGTAGGTACAATTTTTCTAGACTCTAGTGCCCAAAGCGTTGATGTACGAGAGCTAGAGAGGCAAAAGAAACACAAGTCACCGAGGACTAAAATGATATAATACTCCAAACTCATGTCTAGTTCTAATTGTCCGACCATTGCATTGATCCTGTATAAAAATACAATTAAGAGGAGATTCAAGGATAAATAAGGTGGAGTTTAAAGAAGGTTGAGGAACCCGTACTCATATCCATGCGGGTATCTGCATATTTTTTTAATATGCACGGATATCTACGGGTACCCGCAAGTATTTAGAAAAAATTAATATTTAACAATATATTTTAACCATAAATTCAAATAAAAATACAATGCATAAAATTCATAAATTTCAAACAAAGTGCAAATAACCGATGTAAATAGTGTTGAATGACAGTTTGCAAAGAAATGAAGATTTCTTAAAACCAATTGACAAAAAATAACCCATTCAAGATCAATGTATTAATGTTTTAGTTATGTTTTTTTTATTTAAATTAGAGTATAATGGGTACGGATACTATGATACTCGTACTGCTCCGTTCTAATTCCAATTTTTATTGGATTGAGTTGATCTAGCTGAAGCCATCTCCTATGCAGAGAGAATATAAAAAGAAAGTATAAAGAGATGGTGAGTTTTTGAAAATGAATAATTAAAAAGTTAAAATTTTAATTTATATATTAAACATAACTTCGAATTTTAATCTTTATTATTTTAAACCATCCTTACTAAATTAGAAAAACCGGATTTTACAATGTGATGACACTATATTTACATAAACAGCAAACCGTTGCCACTGCAATCTAAAATGTTGATTATATACAGTATTTTCATTCATATTGAAAACCCAATATAAGATAGCCTTTTCTCACCCTTCCCACCCAAATGAAGTGTGAGAGAATTGTTAAGATCTTCTGTATGCAACTTTTGCTCCAAACTCGCTGACATATGTTCTTGATGTAGCTTGCTTTAGTGTTCATGTGAGAGGGTCTGAGTATATTCCACTTATTGGAACCGACGATCCAAGTTCTTTCCTGGTGGGAGTTCCAGATATTGAACTATGAGGTATTGAATTCGTTATTTTGTCTTAGTTTAATCTGGCTTTTTGTGCAGTGTTTGTTCCTAATGAAAGGAGGTTTCCTTATCTTTACACCAGCTATCCATTGGACGATTTGTGAGATCTGTCAATGAGAGAGTCTGCTAGAAGGTTTTGGAGGTTGATATCACTGCATGGACCAATCTCAACGATATTTTGTGTTTCGCCCATGATCATCGAAAAGGATGTTTAAGCCAAAGATGAAAATATATTGTTCTTGTAAAGGTTGATCGTTATCACATAATGTTGAACTTGTTCTAAATCTTCTGAGATTAAAGAAAACTGACAGTAAGTTTGAACTATGCTATCATTCGAGCATTTCAGCCTTATCTCCACTTTGTCATCATATCTGATGTGCCTCTTTTAGTGACATGTAGAAAAGTTTTAATTAGATAAACCATGAATTAGCCATCTCTGCCCACAAAATTCCACTAAAACATGATGCTTAAAAACTTGTGTCAGGAAATTAATGGATACTGGTATGCGTCGGGTTTGCCTGTGTCTACAAATTTTGAAACTTCAATTTTGTTTGTTGAAGTTTTGAGTGAAAACGGATTTTGTTTATTGAGTTGGGATAAGTTCTGCAAGATTTACAAGCTTTTGACAATACCTGTTATCAGTTCATATTCAACTTATTTTTTATATAAGTATTATGTTTTTCTTAAATGGTGTAATCATACAAAAAAACTAATTATATAAATGGTGTTTTAATAATTGTAAGAGTTTAAGGTTTACTTTTTATTTTAAAAATTAATTTTAATGCATGATTATATATATATATGATTCAAAATATACTTCAAAATTCGATAAACACAAACCTTCATCGTTCTGGTTTGACTTTAACTCAACCACTCACTCCACTCCAAACTAGCACGCCCAAAAACACACAGTCCTATATATAATTAGGAGTTAAATTATTTAGTATATAATTAGGAGGGACAAAGTGTGAAAGAAAAATTTGGGGGTGGAGGAAGAAAATAATGGGGTGCAGGAAGAAACCCATGAGAGCAGTGAACCAGATCAGCCCATTATCTTCTCCTTTTAAAAGAAAATTCACTTAAAGGTTTACATCCTTCTTCTCCATGGCAGAACCATCCAGACCAGCACTCAAGGTCTCATCACCGCACGCCATCGGAAATGAAATGTGGAGAGTAGTGCAGAATATGGTGTGTGTTTTTAATTTTGTGCATGTGGAAGATGTAGGCGATGATGGGTGATTAATGGTTGGTGTGAGATGAGAAGGGAGATGATGAAGATGACGGTGGCGTGGACCCTCTGCAGACAAAATGGGAGCCTCCAAATGGACCGTGAGGGGCGTGATTTGTGGTGTGTGATGATAAAAAAAATGAGGGAAAGAAGAAGTTGAGTGTGCAGGAACATAAAAAATGAAGAGTGGTGGTGCCTAAGGACTCAGTGGAGCACCAGGAATTGTAGAAAAATCTGTCAAAGAATCACATTCTCCCCTTTTATTTTGTTTTTCATATAAACAACCCTAAAAGCAAATCTTCAGTGGTGTGCTGGAGAGATTTGCTTTCTTGTATGAAAAAGAAAAAATGGAAAAGAAAAAAACTTTAGATTTTTTTTTTATAAACTTTTTTATTTATTAGTAATTCAATTTCTTTTATCAATTTTCTAAAAAACTAATATTTTTATTCCTAAAAAAACTTCTCTTATTATTTTTTTATATATTTTCATTTTAGATTCCAATTGGTAAAATCTTCAAGATTTTGACTTTTTTAAATACAAAAGGACTTTTTCATTCCCACAAAAAGGAAAACTACAACATTGGGGAGACTTACCTATCACATCAAATTGTAAAACAAAATAGCAAGTTTTTCTTTATTCATACATTTGAAATTGCACGCTTTGGTGAGGGAAAGAGAGTTTATTTGCCTGCAAAAGCCAGACTTAAAACCAAACAAAAACATTTTGCAACCACAACAACATCATCGGTTAAAAACCGTTTATAACTAAATAAACATAGAGTCATTCTAAAACCTCAAACCATGTGGGGCCAGTTTCTCTTGAGTGATGGCATCGAGTTGCTGAACCATGTCAGCAGTGAGATGATTCTTCCAATCTCCGATTTCACCACGGCGGAAGAAAGCTCGGTGTGCTTCACCAGATGAAAGCCTCCCATTCCTATTCACCTGCAAGTTGCTCAACTTATCAAAACTACAGAGCTTGAGAATCTCTTGCACCAGACCAGCTTCCTCTTCTTCACGGGAAAAAGGGCACCCCAAAAAGGTGGCGAGTTTCTTCAACACGAATTCGGGGTTGAGTTTCATTTCCTCAAACCTCATGAACATGATCTTGTCGGGGTGTTCCAAGCTCTTCTGCCAGTACTCCAACACATGCTCCCAAAAGGGTCCATACAGAGAGACCCCTCTGCAGAAGTTGTGGAATGCCTGATGGAGAGAGTTGGGCAGCATGGTTTGTGGCCTGAGCCTGTTTGTGAAATGCCAGAGGGAGATGAAAGCGTCTTTGGGGTCTCTACAGAGATAAACGATCTTGCAAGACGTTTGTGTGACAGATTCTGGGAGTGAGACATAGGGCATGTGGGTGGAGAAGAGCCTTGGAGAGGGCATTGCGGAGAGGTCAGGGAGTGAGGGTTTGTCAATGTAGAGATCAAGTTCCAAGAAGGGAACAAGAAAGTGGGGATTGTGAGTGAGCAAAGGGTGGTTTTGTGCACTTGGGTGATAGTTGTGGCGGTGGAGTAAGGAAAAGGTCCAAGCTTTGAGCCAAGTGGTGCCTGATTTGGGAATGGTTACGATGAGGAGATCGGTGTGATGAGCCTGGAAGTGGTTTTGGCAGGAGAGAAGTCCTTGAAGCTGCCTTGTGGTGTGCCAGAAGCCCTGGTACTGGTGAAGATGCTTTGAGAGCCAACCTTTCTCCAATGGTAAAGTGGGAATGAGGTCCTTGCATTGTTGGGTGAGTTCCCTGTTCTCGTCCAGGAAATTGGGCACCACAGTAGATTCAGTTTCTGACATGGTGGTGTGGATGGAGAAAGGGAAGAATGAAGGAGGTGTTCAGGTTTTTGTTGGTCGACCAGAAGAAATGCTCTCATCATTGGCGATTCCAGTAATTATCACTTTAGACACACTGATTATCTTGTGCAATTCATACATAATATTATTTTATTGAGTTAAGTATATTTTTTAGCACCATAATCTTAATTTTGGTGCGAAACTCAGATAACTTTATCTTAAATTTTTATATAGGTTATTTATAAAATTTTATAAACAAATATGTGTTAAATATTTTTATGTATTAAATAATATTTCAGAATGTCCCAATTTTTTACATACTTTAACACTTTATAGATCAAATGGTAATTTGAAAGGTTGTTTTTGGATTTAAATAACTATATCAATTTATTTTTAAGGATTAAATAAGTTGTTGGTTTCTTAAATTTTATTGAAAATTAAAAATTATATTTCAATTTAGTCTTTCAATTTTTGAAACACGTAAATTTAATTATTTTAAATAAATTTTATTATGTTTGTATGAAGTTTCAAACATATTTTTTATCTAACATTGAAATGGAAATGTATCGAACGACGTAAACACCTCAAATGCTATAATGAATCATGTTAGAAATGTCAAATAAATTAATAAAATTTTATTAAAATGATTAAATCCATACATTTAAAGTTAATGGACTAAATTGTAACAAAAGTTTCGAAAATATAATTCTCACTCAAAATTAAGATACAACACTTTATTCTAAAAGTTTGGAACAATAATCAATTTTAATTTTGACAAACATTACAGTTAGATTAAAAGAACTTCATTTGTTAATTTTTAAAGTTTGAAAATAAAATTTTGTGAAACCTAAACATTTTTTGATTTTGATTCGGAATTTAGAGATTAAAAATATATATACCCTGATATTTAAAATAACAATAAAATTAATAATGAGACTTTAAATTTATTAAACCAATAAATTTTAATAAAATATAAATTAACATCTTATGATTTAATCAATTAGTTGTATATTACTTAAAACAAGGGAGATATATGTAGGATTCAAATTATGTAGTATTTTTTAACAACCTTACTAATAAAAATAATAGTAAATATTATTAGCCATATAGAAATTGAAATTAGTAATAAAAATATAAAGATAGGAGGCATGAAAATAATTGGAGGAGGGTGTCTGACTATGTTTTGGCTTTGACAGTAAAGTTCTGAATGAATGCATGTGATCTTCATCAATAGTATGTCTCCATGGGTCCGTTACCATTGTAATGTCTCTTGTCAATTTCTCAAACTCTTATTGAAAAAGGAGCATGCAAGGCATCAACATCCATTTCTACATGCATTATGCATGGAAGATACTTACCATATTTTCTTATCTCTCCTAGTGTCACAATACGACACCACCACTGGTTTTTTCTTGGACTATCTTTCAAATGAAAAATAATTTTTTGACTATATTTACATTCAAAGAGAGGAAAAAAGAATTTGGATCTGATTTAATATGGTTGGAAATACCATAAAACAATTTCATAATATATATAACTGGGACAAATCGTTAATTTTGTAGGGTTGAATTAGTTTTAAATTTCACTTCTAACATATTATTAAGTTAATACTAGCGTACACGTAGGTGCGAAAACGTCTGTGTGTACGCATTTTTTAAATATACCTGATATTATGTTAGTTGATGATGATAATGTAATGTTATTAAGTTAATATATAAAAAATTATATTTATTAAAAATAAAATGAAATATATCATAAAATATGGGAGAATAACTGTTGATAAATAGAAAAAAAAAAGAATAGATAAACGATTTTATAAAAAAAATTTATAAAAGTAACAGTAAATTTTAAAAAATTTAATAAATAATTATATTTTAAAGGGTAAAATTGGTACTTTCAAATGTAGACACAAAAGAGGGATCTCTTTATATATTGTTATAGATTACATACTTGTGGGAAAATCTCTCATAGTAACATCGGACTGCACATATAAAATTTATAACTATTTTTTTGTGTTTCTTTAAGTGGATTTAGAAGATAAAGTGAGTAAATTTAAAGATAAATGTTATAAAAGTTAGTAAATGATTTGACTGATATGATAAATTAAATAAAAAGTAATGAAAATAAAATTTGAAAATTATTAAAATATCCTTTATAGTAAAATTATATAAAATAATTTTTAAATTAATTAAAAATATTATATTTTAAAAACTATTATTTAATAAATTTTAATAAAAAAATAAATTATATTAAATTATTATTATTTTTATAATAATTACTATTACTTAAAATTATTATTAATATTATAACTATTAAGACTAATATTACTATTACTAATTCTAATGTTAATTCAAATAACAATATAGGCACATAATAATTGAAATATGATCTCGTAGAAAATAAAAGTGAGATGTAGACAAAATAAAAACCTTAAAATTTATAAATAAAAACATATGCATATATCATAAACAGATAAACAAAACAGTAAGACAAAATTACCGAAAGATATTGAGATATGATGAATCAAAGATATTATTATTTTTTTAATGATAAATACTAAGATAAAAAAATAACATTTAAATATGAATTTATTTGTAATAAATTATAAAATTGACATAGTAATTTATTAGTAATGTTATGACTAAATTTCTCATTAGACATTTTAATTAAATATTATATTAAATAAAATTCCTTGATTTCTTTTTTTTCTTGTTCATTTGTTTATATATATATATATATATATATATATATATATATATATATATGTTATAAATGATTGATTAATAATAATAATAATAATACTATTATTATTATTATTGTTAATATCGATGCTAATAATAATAATAATACTAATATTAATAATAATAATAATATAAATAATCAATAATAATAATATTAATACTACTAATACTAATATAACTAATGTTAATATTAATTTAAATAATAATAAGATTCGTAGAATAAACACAATTAATTAAAATATCATCAGGTAAAAAATACTAATCTAAATATACTATAAATCCCATATAAAATAAAAGTGAATAGTTAGGTGTCATTTAACTATTTAATTTGTATTTTTTAAAGAAAAAGTTTGTTAGAGTGAATTTTGTTAATAATAATAATAAAAAAATTACAGTTTATTACATATTCAAGAACAACCAAACATTTATATAAAATAATATAGTTCAGTTAAATAAATAAAATTTAGCTTGAATATAGATAAAAATAAAAGAAATAAGTACAAAATCTTTAATTATGCATTTAGATTATTAGAAAGTAAATAAATTTATTAATGGATATAATTGTATGCTAATTATTTTTTTTTAAATTAAAAAAAAATTGAAAAATGATAAAAACTTTTCACCATTTTATGTCAATTTACTTTCTCATAAAATCCTCTTTTCTTTAATTTGTAATAAAAAATAATACATTTATTATTATATTTAAATTAATAATTTATTTGTATGATTGTATCAAATATTATAATTATATATACTTAAAAATATATGATAAGTAATAGTAAATATAAATTCCGTACAAAATAAATATAATACGAATAGGTTAAAATTTGTCAATGAAATATCGAAAAGAATTGGTCAAATGAAAGCATAAAAAAAAATGAAATTAAACTTAAATTATTGTACATTTAATATCTATTAAAAAAAGTTTAAGTAACAAGGTTAAAACTTTGATTCATAATATATAATATAAGAATTGAGTTAAATACGTCTCTATATCATATTAGGATGGACATATGTGAGTTATAAATGTAGAATATAAGTGAATATATTTTCCAATGTAATTTATGCATACACACGGATCTTTTGGCGTGGTATAATTTTTTTTATAGTTATTGATATAAGTTCTAAATTAGTTTTATATATAATATATAATATATATAGATAATGTAAGAAAATAAAAGTCATGTTAATGTAATAATGATAAATAAGTTAATCAACTATTTAAAAAAGATATATTAAAATATTTTATATATTCATTATAGGCTATTGTCAAGGCGTTTTTGTTATATTTCTAAATTAGTTTTTCAATCTTATATATCTCATTTACACATAACAGTCAAATCATTATATTCTACTATAATATTTTATTTTAGAAAATGTAGAGTTAATTATAAGAAAAAAGAATCTTATAAATATGAGATTTTTTTAAACACTTAATCCTAGTTATATGTAACAATAAAAATATGTCATATATTCTTTCAATCTCAATTTGATGAAATTGGTTACCGATTACCAAATATGGTAACTACTAACACACTATTTGTACTCATAGTTTTTAACCTAAGACAAAATTTGTATTTACACAAAATCACTACAATACATATTATTCTGCATACTTAATTGTTCAAATACTGTGTAGGCACCAATATATAACAAATAATAAATATTTTAATAATGAAATTATTAGACAATAAAAACAATGAAATTGTATAAATTTTGCAAACGCACCTGTTTGTTTGTGTACTTTTTCAGGTCAAAGTTGAAAAAATAAATATTAAATATTTTTAATAATGAAAATGTTAGACATCACAAAAAAGTTATAGAATAAATTATCTAAAAATCGAAAAGTTAACGAAACCCAAAGAACATAAAAAGTAAATAAAAATTAATAGAAAATAGGCACGATTTTATTCTAAAAATATCAACATTATATTTATTACAAATGTTATCATATATATATATATATATATATATATATATATATATATATATATATATATATATATATATTTAATAGGCCGTTTTGTAGAGTGTTATTTTTACAAAATAAATTTTGAATTTAATTAAATTTTATTAAATTAATTTTAGTCTTATATAATACAAAATTTTATTAATTCATATTTTAATTATATTTTTAGTTGACGTGATATTTTTAAAGATTAAACGTTAACTTGGAAAATTTTAAATTTAAAATAAAAAGTTTAAAACAACTTTTGTATCTCCTGGATAAGAAACTTGGAAAATGAATTTATACATAAAATTTACATCTATGATTCTATCATTTTATTACTTTTAAATACACTTGTGTTGAAAAAACCATGTGAACATATACATGAAAATACTAATTATAAATTTATACTTTTTTGCAAAATAAAATTATTTTATTATGTACTAAATCAACATAGTAAGAGTAATCAATTGAATATTAAATTGATTAAAATCTAACCACATAAAAATACATGAGATTCCTAACATAATGTTAAAAGATGGTGAGATTTCTAACATAATATTAAAAGATGACTGAAACCAAGTTCACTACACTTAAAAAAACAACAAAAATTAACTACACCACAAACAAAGGGAGCACCAACTTAAATTATACCATTTTTACTTCGGGATAAATGATCTTGTATTGCTAGTGCAATAGATATGTAGAAACTTCATATAAAAAGATATATCAAATGTTTCAAAATCATCGATAAATATATTTCCTTTAAAACTAAAGGTAAAGTAAAAATAAAAGGCAAAGAATTTGTTCTTAATAGGAAATTATAAAGTTTTAACTTCTAAGAAAATGTAATTCATTTTAAGGAAGAGGAAAAAAAAAAACTACAGGATCATCTAGATTTATACTCGCCAATAATTTTGATTCAAGTCAATTGGACCTTGAAGAGACAAATTTATTAAGAAATTGAATAGACAAAAGAATTCTAAGGAAACAATAATATAAAAGCATATCATAATATTATCATATATAAGTTGGAAGAAACTAAATATACAACATAAATTGTTACCACAAATTTCAACACAAAGTAGCCATTCCTTTTGTTATTTTGTGTCTGTGTATCTCATACATTCTATTCTTATTTTTCAAGCTTTATTGTAGTACGCATAGAATGGACTAACTCAAATTAGTTGTGGTTCATAGAATCTTCAACCATTAATAGACTTTTACCTTTCTGTTTTACCAAGAAGTCAGTGGCATTAAACCTTCAAGCATAATATGAAAGAAATTAATGAAGCATATATGAATAGTAGTTAATTTTTATACTGCTAAAAGATTATTGAGAGCAAAGAAAGGATAGTTGTTCAAAACCACTTTAGTGACCATATGTAATTAATTGTTACATCACGCTATATTGTATATAAGATGCCTTTTGTCAATAGAAAATCATAAGTTGAATACTATAAGAGATACAATTGTTTTATTAAACCTTCATCTATCAACAGAAAATAAAAAGTTGAACATCTAATGAGAAAAAAGGTCAAACTATCATGTAACAGGCCACTGAATAACAACAGTAGGTTGCCAATGTTAAACTATAAAGAGAAAGGCTGATAGTAATTTAGTTCCTTGATGAAAAAGAAGAATAAGCACACAAAATGTCAACAACAATAGATTGAAAATCTGCAACTATAGAAGTATTTCCCCTTGAATATTGAAAGAATATTGATCATAGTGTATCAATAACAATTACAACTTCTACAATAGGTCGTAGATGTACAAAGCTTCAATCTTCAGTCAATGTCTTTTTTTTTTCAAAGGACATACAATTCTAAACACATAAAATAACTGATAATAGAAATTTTCTTTTCAAACTAAATATTGGACAATATTGAAAACAATTATATATTATATATACTGATAAAATAAGCATAGGGTTTAAAACATATATAAATTTATCCCAACACTAATTACATGCTTTTTAGATAAAAAAATGTAGTTCACAAATTGTTGGATATTGTCATATCTTAAGTTAATTGAAAACAAAAAAGCAACTTCCTTTATGCTATCAAACTTCTTCACCATCTTATTTGAGAATTATGGGAAGCCCTCTTATCAATGCTTATGCTATTATAGTCCGTCCAGCCTAAAAATTTAAACGAAACAATGAGCCTAATCTATAACAATATCAACATATGAAGAAGGACATAGAAAATCAAATTGCTATAATTTACTTTTGTTATGATGAAGTCCATTACTATCAATTAATTTTAGCTTAGAAACCATGTCATGGTTATTTAAGACTCTCACCAAATATGAAGAAGATCGAGGGAGAATCTAATTAATCATAATATTAAGAAACAGATACAACTCAACTCTTAGGTTCTGGCATCTATGCTTCAAAAGAGTAGGCTTTTTAAATATGGGAATGACCTTAAATATGAATAAATGCATACCTCAAATTGTACCATAAGCAATGTTGCTAGTATCACTGGAAATGAGGGTATCACCTAAAATAATATCTATAGATTAGTTTGCCAATTTCATAATAATTTAAAAATAAAAGGATTAAACTCAACCGTTAACATCAATATTAAGTGGCACACAAACATACATCGGCTAAATATATATGCATATGTTGATTACCCTAGAAAATATCATATTTTTAACATAATGTAAAAGTGAGGTTCATAGACAAAGTGTAAAAGACAAACAACTACAAGAAAAATTGTGCAACACCTGTACACTTATAAGAAAAGAAATCAGAACAATAAATGACATACACTTAAATAATAATAATAATAATAACAATAATAATGATAATAATAGAAAACAGATAATAATATGAAAGGTACACTATGAAAGGTTTTAAAGATTTTAACTATACGAAAGGTTTCAAAAGATAAAACTTTATTATGTTTAATGTCGCACAATTATTGAAAATTCAAATAGGAACTTAATGATACATTTATTTAGCATCTGTTGATTCAAATTCAATGCTAATCATGTAAATGTACAATCAACTAAGTTCAAACATAAAAAATAGCCTTATATATCAATGTACAGTGAACAATTTTATTCTAAGTAATTCTTTACTTCAACCTTACTTCACTACAGACAAAAATGTATTTTACACAATAGCTACAACCACAATTACATAGCTACAACAGTAGTGTTGAATGGAAAGCTATAAATTAAATAAGAAATTGAAGATGAATCAAAATCAAAATGAATTTGGTATATGTTTAGAAAAAATAATTATATGTATGAAAAATTAAAAACTTCCTTAAAATATTTTTCAAGTATCCATATTTCAGCAACATACTAATGTGAGATTCTAGAATAATAATACAAAAAACGAATTATTAGCATAATAGTTATCACCTAATTAAACATTACTTTAAATGTAACTAATAATAAGATAATAACTATAAAAATAAAAAATATTTTCAAAAGATCTAATTTCCAAAGAACACTTTCACTTAGGTGGCATAATCCTATCACACATCAAAGATAATCCATTTCTGAAGAAATAAATTGTTGATTTGTTCATCCCATACATGCTTATAAATTGCCTTTTCCATAAATTTCTAATTTGATTTCCATTAATCCTAAAGGTCATTAAATAAAATAAGAAAAGCATGTGAATAACTCAAGGACTACAAATTATACCATCATCATAGATGGTTTATAGACATAACGACCAAATACAAATCTCTTTCACATTTGTCATTGGAAATCCACAATGTACTGCAAATAGTAGATGCCAAATACAAAGTTTAATTAAAGTAAAATTTTAGTTGTCATGTCAATTCAAACTCGCAAAAGAAAAAGAACTAAAACATAAATAGAATGATAGTTTTATTTGCATCTAGGAGGTAAGAGAATAATATTCAATTGTAACTATTTTGCTCTGAATGAAGGCATTTTCTGCAACATTGAGAATTTGTTGACACTTGCATGGGCACCATCAATGTGTTTGGTTTCATTTAATCCAGAATTTGTTGACACTGTCATTACCAAGATAGTTTCATCTAATCCTGCAACATTGTATTGGTAATAAGTAATATGTCACATCTTACATTAAATTTAGAATAACAATAGTAAAGAATTAAACTATTTTCTACTACTCTAATCCTTCCAAAGAACATTATAGGATAATTGAAGATAGTATTTTACAATATACGACTAAAACCTCGTTAACCAAATACTTCTCTAGCTATGAGCATTTTGAAATTCTATGACCTCAAATCTTCGAATTCTAAAGATACATTCAATGAAACAGAAATGGCATCTTATACTAAGGTGAGTTATGATCATTGTGGAGGGCAATCAATTAAATAAAAGGTGAACGAATTACTTTGTCATAATATAAAGTAATTAAAAATATATATACCATGAGGAAAAAACATAAAGTATGAATTCATTGCTTTAACAACAACAAAAATCCAATTACTGTCATTCATATCAAACTTTCATGTCATTCATTATTGTAACTAAATGATCTTCTCAAACTTTCACTGTCTAAGGATATAGTATTATCTGGCAATCTTTAACTTCAATTAAAACATTTCCTTTAAAGTATTAACACTACAAATTATACCTCAAGAGAATTATTGATACACTTGTGCTAATAATAGTCATTTCATGTGTGCACTAATGATGAGGTCACGCACCTACATTAAAAAGCAATAACAGTTACAACTCATAAATCCTACAACCTACTAAGTGTGAAATTATTGCTATAATATAAGTAAAGAAGTGATAGAAAAAACAAAATATTGTTATATGTTACAAAAAGACCGAAAAACCTAAACATCGGACACGTGTCAACATAATAAGAATGGGTGAAATGGTAAATTCATTAGTAGTTGATTTGTTATAGACTTAATAATTTTTTAATTTAAAAATCAAAGACTCTTTATAATTAAATTATAAATATATAATTTTATAATTATAATAATAAAAAATGAATTATTAATTTCATTATTTTTAATACAATAAAAAAGTAAATACAAGCGCATAAATAATTTAAAATAAAAGTGTTTGGCATGAAGAAATTAAGACATGTAACTACAGTTAATTAATTTGCCTTGGTCAATATTTACAGGTTATATAATGGCTTTTTTAATTAAACGATTATATATAATTAAATTGTTAGTAATTTAATTTACGTATATTACTGGAATAAAATAAATAAAAGACTGTATAGATAATGATTATCTTAATAATTAGATAATAAAGAATAGTTTAATTGGATCTTGATTAGAAAAAATGTATGCTGTGGATGCGGTTAAAAAATAGGTGTTGTAACTACAGTGTGGATTAGTAAAAAAGGTGCTTCGAATAGAAATAATAATAATAAGCAGATTTTTGTTTTATACTAAATAGCTAAGATGCTGCTGCAAATAGTAAAAGCTATGAACAATTGGGCCAAACTATCTACACACCTACAGGCCTTTTCTTTCTGCACCCCTTTTTCCTTCCTGCATCTCATAACTTGAAATGTCTCATTTACCCTTTTGAAAACAAATTAAAATAAGGGTTAATTATGTTTTTAGTCCCTGAACTTTGACCTAAAATTGAAATTTGTTTCTAACCAAAATTTCGATACATTTTTTTTCCTAAACTTTAAAAATAAATGAATATAGTCTTTTTAACCAAATTAAGTTAAATTTTTTTTGATGTGTTGAACGCGTTTTATGTTAGTATTGAAGTTATTTATATCGTTTGACACATTTCAGATTTAATATCTTTTGAGAGATGTGTTTGACATGTCAAAAAAAAAGTTAACGTAATTGAGTTAACATGACTATATTCATTCATTTTTAAAGTTTAGTGACCAAAATTTATAAAAGTTTTAGACAAAGACGAATTCCAAATTTTAGATAAAAGTTCAGGGACTAAAAACATACTTAATCCTTAAAATAAAGAATAATGAAATGGTATTGCCCTATGTGCTTTGAACATTGCTTCGTGCCTCATCTCTCCTTAGTGGTGACTGCATATATGTGCTTCTTCTTTGTTTTTTTATATTGTATTTGTATTTGTATTTGTCGTATGCAACATGCAGCTAAACGAAAGCCATAACTCACAATTCCAAGTCTTTGCTCATTCTAGCAATGAGAAGAGGTACAAGTTTATTTAATGGCTTGCAAGTTTTCGGTAGGTTCTGCAAGGATTGTGGGAGTAGCAATGACTAGGGATGATAATAGGTCAGATTGGGTACACATAGTGTTTATCTGCAACCTGACTCACAATAAAAAATTCACTCACTATTCGTCTATTTAATCGTTGGGTATCTGTTTAAAATATATCTGCAACTATTTTAAAACTTACAAATATCCGTGGATATCCGTAAATATTTAAAAAAACATATTTTATAAATTTTTAAAATAAAATTACAAAAAAATAAAGCAAAATAAAAATTCAATTAAATATAAATTAAATTTTAATTTTAATTTTTTGCAAGTAATAAGTATACACATGTGGGAATAGTATGATATCAATACCTAACTCGTTTATAATACCCATTACTCATAAATACCAACTATATGACAAATTTTATTTGAGAATATCCACTAGTATAAGTATTTTTGTCATATCTAGTTGTAATTTCGTTTATTTTTTCAAATGAGGTGATTTGGTATATAATCACAGATTTGAAAGTGTGAATTAGATTGAGCGATCTGAAATGGAAGTCTAATTTATTTTATTTTTAATTTTTATCCGTTACGAAGGTCGACATCCGAGATATATATATATATATATATATATATATATATATATATATATATATATATATATATATTTTTTATATATATATATTTTTTTTTTTTTTTTTTTTTTTTTTTTTTATTTTTTTTTTTTTTTTGTTATTTAAAATATAATTTTATTTTAATTTTTTAATTTGTTTAATATATTTTAAGAATAAAATAATATATATATATATATAATTTATTTTTATGTGATATAAACAACATAAATAATATTTTGAAATAAATTAAATAAAATATTAATTTAAAAAAATATATAAATATATATATATATATATATATATATATATTCTTTTTAATTTTTATTTTATTTTATTTTTATTTTTTAACTGTTAATTTCTTTTAAAATTTATTTGTACCGTAAATTTTTAATTTTTTCAATTTATATTTTAAAAATAAAATAAAATATTAATATACATATATGTTTATGAATATTTAAAATTATATATCTAACTTAATTTTATATTATATATTAAAAATAAATAATATTTAGAAATAAATTAACTTAAAAAAAACCTCTTAATGAAAGAAATAAAATAAAATAAATTAACTATAAAAAAAGTCTCTTAATGAATATATATATATATATATATATATATATATATATATATATATATATATATATTCTTTTTTAATTTTTTTTATTTTATTTTATACTTTTAATTTTGTTAAAATTTATTTATATTTTATTAGTACATATTTTAAATGTAAAATAAAATCTTTATATATTTTATAACATAAGATAAAAATAAATTAAAAAATAAAACAAAAATTTATTTGTATGCATAATTTTTTTTTTAAAGTATAGTATCGGATTTTGACATCCATAAAATAAAATAAAGTCGACATTTGTTAGAAAAAAAATTTGGAAATGGAGATGAGTTATAGAAAGTAAAAATATAATAATTTTTAACTCAGGAATAAAGTAAAAATTTTAAAATTTTTTGGGTACAGGAAAAGTAATGGAGGTGCAAGGAGAAGAATCCAAATGGGTGTAGCAGCGGGCTGCGTGGCTTTGAAAGACAAAAATTGAGACAATAGGGTTTAGGGGTAAAAGGGCATTTACGAAAAATTGAGGGGTAAATGAGGCATTTCAAAACTTACGGTGCAGAAATAAAGAGGGGTGCAGGAAGGATGGTTCTCACCTTCATTAGTTATTTTTTTCCTTGGACCCAACCACAGAACAATAAAAAAATATATATTTACAAAGAGAGGGAGAGAAAGAATGTTGTTTAAATGTTGTTCAAATCACTCCCTAAATACTCATGTTATTTCATTTCTTATATTTTTTACTTGTAATTTTTTATATTTGAAATTTTTTATACATGTAAAAAAAATAATAATTTGAATAGTTAGATGGAGTAATTTAATCTATAAATATAATAAAAATTATTTTAATATGTATATATAAGTTGTAATTAAGCTTAATTACTAATTTGGTATCAAA
>Ga0214544_1004261_pt1 | contig 28845 bp, 12 predicted proteins | sample CNSS3metaG_FD_160074 | JGI IMG/M metagenome (GOLD analysis project Ga0214544, IMG submission 160074) | Root nodule microbial communities from cowpea collected in UCLA plant growth center, Los Angeles, California, USA - CNSS3 | ecosystem: Host-associated > Plants > Roots > Nodule | place: USA...
TATATATATATATATATATTGTTTAATCTTGTAATCATTACTTTAATACGCATATATAAAGTACTTATAGCTAGTTAATAGACATAAAACTCTCCACAAACTAAATTTTTATTTATATACTTTAAAATATTAAATAATATTATCAGTCCAAACTCATTACAATAGATATAATAATTAGATTTGAGTTGAAAATCAATTTTGTGAAGTGAAAGTTGTTGCATGAGAAAAACACAAACGATGACATTAGCTTAAGTACAAAGTAGTATCACTTGTACAATCAATTCACATTCAAGTGTTAACATTCTTTCTGTTAAGTTTTTAGGTTGGAGTCATAGCTTAAGTACAAAGTAATATCATTTGAACAATCAATTCATATTCAACTCTTAGCATTCTTTTTTTAAGTTATGGTTTTAAGTTTGAGATGTGTCACATAATTTATTTTTTATTTATAGTTTTATTATTTAAGAAACTAAAGTAATCGTTCAAGCAATAACTAGGGTTTGATGAATCTTTTAATGTGACAAAAGTGTTATATCACTTAAATGTTATTCTTGTTGCGTAAGTTATAGGTGTTGTCACTCACATGACTTATATGTCATTCAAGCAATAATAATACAGTCGAATAAATTTTTCCAAAAACATATCGTTTAATATATATATATATATATATATATATATATATATATATATATATATATATATATAATAAATTAAGGTTATTACTTTTCGATTAAATCACATGTGAATATATAATGTATTGACTAAAAAATGACACTTTTATCAACAATTTCTCTCGGTCAAACATTTATAGACTACATTTTCAAAAGTAGAGATTTTTAAAATATAATTTGTCTCTTCCAATAAATTATTTTCTAAAATTCTTCCAATAGTGATACGGTGTACATTCACAGAGACTTGGGTGTAAATAGTTGATATTGTAATATTTAATACTTTTGAGCTTAAATTTGAATATTTGTAACACCTCATTTAATTTAATGCGCAAAATCAAAGGAAACGTTACACAGAGATAGCTACAATAGCATTGTAGCGTAATCCTGGGGTTCTTAACACAACCCTTACCAAACCAGGCACACCACGATACCAAAGGAAAACGGGATGAAGAGTTAACTAAAAGTATATAAATCTAAAACCATCTATTTCGTGGGTCCCAGCCCTAGATGAACTCATACAGAAAATATAAACTAGTCCATGCGGACTATGCAGCAGAATCTCCATTTCCTTGCTGACCTCTGAAACCTCGCCCATCTGCTCCCATCAATTAAATTGACGATCATCACAAGAAAGAAGAACCACATACAAGACCACCATACAATAAACAGGGTAAGCTAGAGACAACAACATTTTTATCATACAGTCAAAATATATTTCTCACCATTCAATATCCAAACATCAACCAAGCATGTTATGACTCTCAATCAATACACTACGACTCGACTCGACTCATCCAGATACGTATAACTTGGTCGGATTCAGCGGATGCTTGCACTTGTGGTGGATACCTCTGCTCAACCCCGAGCTATGTGTTACAAGTGTTACGATGAATCAATTTTCCCTCACCACAAGGTTAGCCCTTAATGAATTTCAGGCCTCCTGCTACTCTCACTACAGGAGTCAGTCCGCTCTAAGTGAGACTAACTGGCTCCTTAGAGTGTCAGGATGCAACCTTAACTTGAATCCTTACCTAGTTATACAGATGGGGCACCACCATGAACACCCACTAATAGGGGCCATGGAATTACATCCCGACCACTGAAGCGCGACCTTGAAAGTCCCACCTAGAGACCCCAAGGAATTGTGCACTGACACGGACCAACATACATAAACAACCAAGAATTTATACATGCGTTGCACATGAGATTTCAAACCAAAACCCATAACAAGATTCTATTTCTCATATGTTGAATCATTACCAACTCGTTATTCCCAATCATGAGTAAGGCGTTTCTCCACATAAATAACCATGCCACTAGTTTACCAACCATCAAGATTTATTGTTACTCATACCAAACTTGTCACTCCAATTTTCATGAATCATCTCATACAATTATCATGTTCCCGTCACGTCAAAACTCATAACTCACAACTCATACACCACACCATTTATACAGGCCATCCAGTTCATAAATTTAAAGATAAAACTCATACAAGCATGTTGTTCACTTTTTAAAATCCAAGAAACATCCAGACCAACCCATTTCTCGCCCAGCATCTCGCTCAGGCAGAAAGGTCTCGCCCAAGCGAGGAGGACCCTCGCTAAGGCGAGGTCCCTTCGCCTAGTCGAGAGCTCGACTTCCAGCATGAGAACCCTGCGCGCGTTCTCGCTTAGGCGAGACCCTCCTCGCCTAAGCGAGATGTTCGCTCGCCCAAAACGTATAGTGGGTCGCCTGGGCAACCCTTCGCGAGGAAATACTTAGGCGAGCCCGTGTAACTCTCGCCTAGGCAAGACAGGTTTGCCTGGGCGAGTCTATCAGACTCTGCCACTGTTCCTCTCTGCCATCAGCACAGTTTCATACCCAAACAACAAATCAACTCACACCATACACTCACAGTCACATATAAGCACGAAAATCATGAAATAACATCAAAGCAATCATTTTTGTACCGAACAATAGGGTTCTAGCTTCCCTTACCTGGGAATAAGCTAGCAAAAGACCCGACACAAGCTTGACCCTAAACAGCGGAACGCAATCCTCAAGAGGCGACTCCAAGAGCTGGAAACCATGACCAACAGCGGAAACATTAGTTACTTAGGGTAACAGTGGGGGAAACAGACACAAACAGAAGAAGCACTTACGTAAGAAGGGAAACGGGTTCTAATGCAAGGATAACAATTTCCTAAAAATGCGAAGAAGTGCGATGTTTAGGGCAGACCTAGTGACTTTATCTATTGGGCCGACCTTAGGCCCAGTTACAAGGGCAGTCCACTAACTTTAGAGCAGAAATAAAAAGGGGCCTCACAATATTCATAATAGACATTAAATGTTATGTTTGAATGTGATGGAGTGACATGATATATTGATCTATTTTGTAACTAATAATACGTGAGTTTATTATTAAAAAGAAATATCTTTATAATTTCACTAATGATTTAAATCACACATATAATAATTCATAAGGTGATCAAAAAATCGAGGAAGTTGTTTCATCATTATTATATACTTGTGTAATGAACTTACATTGATTTATGAAATTGACATTTGTGTGTAAATAAAAATGTTTAAAATAAGTTTGATGCTGGTCTTTGATCAAATATTCTTTGTACAAGTTTACCATTCTTGATAACCTACATTTTTATGTTTTATATGTAACTTTTTGTTCTGACTATGATTATTCTTAATATGTGAACAAAAGGCATAACATGTTTAAATGATTTTTTTTTGTGCGTAAGAATTTTCTTTTAAGTAATTTGTTTTCATATATATATATATATATATATATATATATATATATATATATATATATATATATATATTTATATTTATTTTATTAATTTTTTAAATTTAAAATTAAAATATATCGAAATATAAACAAATTTCAATTTCACGTTAAAAGAATCGAAAATATATTTAATATTTATATATATTATTTACATTCTTAACTATCAATACATATTACTATTTTACACTGTATAATAATATAATAATAGTAAAAAATTACAATATCATCCCAGATAACAACATAACTACATATAAATATTAAAATATAAGAATATGATCACCACATTATAAAAAAATTCTAAATTATCAATTAAATAATTAAAGGTCATAACATGATAAATGACATTGTTTTCAATACAACAAAATAGTAAAAAGCCAAAATAAGTCCCAAGATTCATTAGGTTAATATGAACTAGGTTAATTAGGTTAATATGGATTGATTCGGATCAATGCACAATTAATTCAATTAATTCATTTACATGGATGAAGCTGTTAAAAGGAAGGTTTTGTTTGTGATAAGATAAGTAACCACAATGACAACTATGAGATATAAGGTAAAGTAATGGTGGTGCACATGTTAAGAGGTGGTGGAAATAGTGGAGTTAACAAATTATGAAAGTTAGGTTTAAATATTTTTTTGTTTGTTTTTGTAATGTATTTATCTTATTGTTTTGATTTCTATAATTTGTTTTATTTTGTAATATAAAATTATATTATTTTATCTTTGTATTAGTGTCACATTGTATGGGGTTTAAAAACAAAAAAAATATTTATGAAAACTATAATGACAAAACAGTATATTATATTGATTATTTATATATTTAAGTCTTAATTTATTAAAGGTATAAATTTATTATTTTTATGATTTTTAGAAAATATTATGTTATTTCTCCACGAAAAGATTTTTGGAAATAAATACTTTATAACCTTCTTCTATTTATTTAAAGATACGTCTTTGTTTTATTCATTTTTCTGATAAATTTACAAAAGATAAGAAATCATACAATTTTAACCAGTTTATTAATTAAAATTTTATATGTGTGCGTATATATAATAACATGCTTTTTTTATTATCAATTAAAAATGAAATCAAACAAAATAAAATTATAAAAAACTTATTTTTAATATCTCATGTTTAAGTTGAACTTATTTTTAATCTTTCAAAATTAAAATTGTTCTTTTTATATGTATAATCATTATAAAAAATTACTTTATGCGTCTCTTAAGGAAAAATTTAGTTTCTTGAGAATTTGAAGTTGTTAAAATATGTTTATCACGTTTAAAATACCATTCCTTGGTTGGAATCAGGTCTGACAGGAATGATTTTTAGTCAAATTTTCAAAAAAAAAATAAAATTAAAGGGAGGTGAGAAATTAATTTTCTCAAGAAAAGATAGAATTTATTTTCTGATAAATACCATGTTAGTTTAATTATCATAACAAATTAAAGATTTTGATAAAAATAGTACAATATCTTTTTATTTCTAAGAGGCTTATATAAATATTTTTAGGAGTACTTCTCAGTAATAAAATAAAAGTTAGTAATTTATATGAATAATTATTTCTAGTATATTTCTATAAGTTTTTATTTCATGATAATTTTGGACTTGCGTATTTGATTATCGATCTTTATTTTCAAAGTAAAATTTTATTTTTATTCTCATTTAATAAGTATAAAATTTGTATTTTCGTCCCGTTTCATATTTATTGTAATACGATTTATACCCCTCATTTCCACTTATACCTTTTCTTTTACCATTTTAAATATTAATTAAATAAAAAAAATTACATAAAAAAAAGATATTATTTAGTATTATATGTCAAAAAGTACAACGTCAAATATCAATAAAAAATTATAATAAATTATCATGATATAAATATCAAATAAAAATATTAAATAACAATTATATAAATATCAAATAATTTATATAAATATCAAATAATTATAATAAATAAATTAATACGTTAAAAAATAGAAAAAAATTAATATAAACTTTTTTACTACATAATAAATTAGAAATATTTTAATAATTTGAAATATAAATGAGATGAACATAGTACGAATATATATAGATACTCATTACTATTTTTATTTATAATTTAGAAAATTTATATTAATTATATTCATAATTCGTATAAAATTAAGATAAATTAAAAAAATACTCACGAAAATAATTTATTTACCGTCCTTAATTTCTAACTGTAAAAAGGAAATTCTTAACCCTATAACTCCTTGGAAGAAACACAAACGGATTGTTTGAAATTTTTATAATTTATAATAATATGAAAAATTAGAGTACATATTCAAGTAAATAATTTGTAGGTCTTTTTCATAAGTACAATCTTTGGCAATAATTAGAAATAGAAATCACAATAATGCAACTTTTTTAAAACTTAATCATATAAAAATAATTGTTATAATATACATATTTCGTTATTTTAATTCTCATATTTTCTTCTTTTTTTTTTTAGTTTTTGTAATATGATATTTTATTTTTTCGATTTCCATTATTAAGCATATTTTATTTGATATTTCGTTTATCACATAATCATTTATCCAATGATAGTATATGATAAATATATGGATTAAAAAATTATAGCCTGAAAAGTTATAAATATCGTGAGTATATAGTGAAAATAAGAAAAAAGTCAATAAAATAATAATTAAGTCAAAACAACAATAAGAAAAAAAATACCAAATACATTAGTGAAACACTAATAAAGTAAAATGAGAGAAAATAATCACGTGATATATAACAACAGTATAATAGTGATATATAACAACAGTATAATAATAATAATAATAACTAAAAGCAATAGGAGAAAAAAATGATAAAGTTAATTTTAAAATTTTGTATTAACTGACTAATATAATAAAATTCGTTAAAATAGATAATGTTAATATTTCTTTATCCTAACCAACAAATCTTTTTTATGAAGAAAAAAAAAAGCTACTAACTTTCTGTTGGTCTCAGATTTAAAACATGGATACATAATTTTCCTCAAAAAAACTAGTTATAGACTTGCAGCAGTAGTTGGAAAGAGAAAGAAGAATAAAACAGCTTAGAACATTGCAATCAGAGACACTTACGAAGTTAAACTATTTGAACAAAAGAAACGAATCGTGAAGCGTGTCAAACCCACTCTCACTCAATCCTTCAGCCCCTTCCATTCAGTTCTAGGTTTTTTGTTTTTCTTTTCCACTCAAATCCTCAATCATGGGCACCAAGCTCAGGAGACCCTCCCATGCTGGTTCTTGGTACACCGACAACCGTAAGTCCCTCAAATTATCATTCACGATTCATCAATTTTGAGTTTAATTTCACTGATCAGGTTCAGATATCGTTTTTTTACTCTTTCAATCGCTGTTTCTCTCTATACATGCAATTGGGTCGAAGTTTGTTCATGAATTAACCCGTTTGATTGTTTTGAACTACTTCATGAACAGTTAAAGTTTTCAACTTTCCATTGTTCTGGTTCATTCACCTGTTATCAGTTACACCCTTCTACTTGTTTTTTAATTTTAAAATTTTAATTGTTATTTTCAGCTAAGCAGCTTTCAGAGGAACTTGATGGGTGGCTGCAATCCTGTGGTTTGGCTAAGTCTCCTGAGGTGCGGGGAGTGATAGCACCGTAAGTGGAAGTGCCTTTTTTATTTTTGTTGATTTTGGTTTTTGAGATAAAGAAAGAACTCTGATGTGTGCTTGTGGTGCAACTGGAATGTTATGATGTTAGACATGCAGGTTATTCCTATTCAGGAAGAGCTGCTGCTTATGCCTTTGGAAACATTGATCCATCAAACATGTGAGTTTGTTTCTTGTTTGATTTTCTTATTGTTCTCACATACATTTTTGTCTTATTTCTTGTTCGTGGAAACAGGATTAGCTTGCTTGTTCTTTTGCTTGTTCATTTGTGTCCTCAGTAGTTTCTGCTAACTTATGGATTATTGTTGTTTTTTTCTTTATGTTGTATGGTGGTGCTAGTACACGTGTCTTCCTTCTTGGTCCTTCTCATCACTATTACACTCCAAAGTGTGCACTTTCAACTGCAACTGTCTACAAGACTCCCATTGGTGACCTGCCTATAGATTTGGAAGGTACCTCTATAACTGTATGAAATATTTAAGGATATTAAATTGAGATCATTCTTGCTTATATTTTCAGTAAGGATTTGAATGCGAGATTATTTGTGTGAATATAGTGTTCTTTTTGTAATATTGATGAGGAGGTATTCTATGAATTGAGAAAAAGTAAATAAGTAGATCATATTGATATAAAAAATCAAATTTATGTGTTCTGGTTTGTTTGTACGATGGTAGATTATTTGAATTGATTTGCTAAGATCTGATCCATTTTTGTTTGACTTTGATAATGGTTTCTTCCTCATTGCTCACATCTAACTTTTTGTTTTGCCAGTAATTGAGGAGCTTAAAGCTACAGGGAAATTTGAACTGATGGATATTCGTGTTGATGAAGCTGAACATAGCATGGAAATGCACCTGCCGTATCTTGCTAAAGTATTTGAAGGGTAAGTTTTGTTATATAGAGCTTCCTGTTTTGAAGCTATGCAACAAGGACTAAAATTCAAATACTGATGCAGGTACCAGGTGAAAATTGTACCCATTTTAGTTGGTGCTGTTAGTGCTGAAAATGAAGCTATGTATGGACAGATTCTTGCCAAATATGTAGATAATCCCAGCAACTTCTTCTCTATTTCATCAGACTTTTGTCACTGGGGATCTCGGTATGTACTATTTGTTTGTACACATTCAACTACCTCTGTTTTTACACATTCCACTATCCCCTCCCAAAGGGAAAATTTCTATGCTTAGGAATTACAGATTTCGATAATCATTAATATTCTTTGGAATCAAAGATTTTCGCAATTGGTTTTGGTTGAATTTTCCCAGTAATATTAATTATTTATCACATTAAATGATTTTACAGCATTAAAACCTTTTACAATTTGGGCTTTCCATGAGAACAATTTTATGGGAAACATAACTAAAAAAAAATCAGGGAACAAAATGTTTACTATGGGAAACAAAATTCCTACTTCTAATTCCTAAGGAACTAAAGACTTTCCTTCTATTAAATATTCCTCTACAGTAGTTTGAGATGTGTTAACAAGAGCACCCAAAAACAAACATTAACACTCTAGTATGGTTTTCCTTAATCATTTGTTTGACTAGTTAGATGATTTACATTGTTCAAATAATATGCTTGGAGCTTAGTACAATCCTACAAAACCAGCTTAAAAGTGTAAAGTTACTCTTGCTTTATGAGAACTGCCTAAGCCTTATCTCTAGTGGATGTGTGAGATTAACCACACCTTGCGCGAAGGTGGTCCAATGAGGTTGTTGCAATTAAGGGAGGCAAGGTATATAACTCCAATGAGTCTAGGATAGACTTTTTACCATTTGATTTTATAGCCTAAATCAATCTCACAAAATTAGTTTGTTAGTGAGAATTATCCAAACTTTATAAGCACTACTTAGGCCTTATCCCTAGTTGATGTGAGAACTAAAGTACTCAACACACCCCTCACATTCTGCACAATGAAGGTTCTCCAGAGAGACCACAATTAAGGCAAGTTATGGGTGATTTCAATTAAGGTGACTTTCCAACAAACAAATAGACTCCAGTGTTTTGAATGCTTTATGCTTCTGCTTATTGATCATGGTTATGTATGTTATGGATATCTCTTGTCTCATTAGTTTGAAGCAGATGTAGAATATTGTGCATTTGAAGATCTTTTTTTGTTGATATAACCTTCTGATTACATTTTGTTTCAGATTCAATTACATGCACTATGACAAGAAGCACGGGCCTATATACAAATCTATTGAGGCCCTAGACAAGATGGGCATGGATATCATAGAAACCGGAGATCCAGATTCCTTCAAACAATATCTGTTGGAGTATGAAAATACAATATGTGGAAGACATCCAATTAGTGTTTTTCTTCATGTAAGTTCCTTGTAACAATACTCTTATGAAAGGATCTCTTGCCTAATTTGAGAACCTTGATATAACTTGAAGTAAGCACAATGATAATATTGTATAATTGTTGTTGTTATTATAAATCCTGTTTTCTTATCACACCAATGTCAAACCTGATCCTCTAATCCTAACCTTATAGAATGACAAATCACATTCATCCCTACAAAACACTATCCCACAAGTATAGCCTTGAGATCTAGTGCCAAACTCAACAAGTTTATCAGTACATTGATTAACCTCTCTATTATGCTCAAAAGGAATAAATAGTATTACTAATTACCAAATAATTCATACCAAACAATTCAGCCACCTACTTTGAAGTTCCCAAGGAATGATTGAAGTGTTGGACTAAACTTGAATAACAAGTTGAGTCACTCTCAGTCAAGATTAGTCCAACTTTTGAAGGTAACAACTTCCATAGCCAGACTCACACGCATCACCTCAACATATAAAGGCACTATGAACACCAAGATCTGAATGGAAGCATGATGATCTTTAGAAATATCCCCACACCAGATACACCAGGTTAGAACCGCTGTCCCATCAGTTTTACATTTAAAACTATGTCAAGGTTGAGGAAGCCAAAAAAACAGGAACATAGGATGTACCTTCATAGGATGTATGTCTACTCCAAAACTTTTAAGAATAATGAGCTTTGGTGTTGGGCATCATTCAACCAGTACAAAAATTCTAGGTCCAATTGACCTCAACATATTTGATGCTTTAAGTTCTGTCGTAGTATATAATGTATGATTAACAAAGAAGGTCTTATTCCTTGTTGTCCAAATAGCTTTCATAGAGGTTACTAACTAGGTTGGTTTTCAATTTCATTCGTTTTATTTGTGAGGCCAAATAATATATCTAGCTCTCTAAATTTTCCCTATTTTTATGTCACCAGCCTAAATGAATTATTTTTGAGTCCATCAATAGGTAAATGTTTGAAGTCAGTGTCTTTATTATTGTTGATCTTGGGATTTCATGAAGCATTACTTGTGATTTCACTATTGTACTACTTGTGAATTTGAGAACTAGCTTGAATCATCTTTTTGTGAAACTTGAAAGATAAGATTGCAAAATCTAGTTTCACTTAACTTGCATTTTAGTAGTTTCTTCTGCTCCTAGTTTAAAAAAATTATGTGTTATGTTTTCCAGCATTTCTTGGTAATAAAATTGAAGGATGCCTATCTGGTCTTTATATGGTATCTCTTGATCCATATATTTGGTAGCTTATAATATGGAATGAGTTTTTCTGTTCGTTGCTGATCCTCTATTTACCTTCAATGTTTTGCAATTTGATCAGATGCTGAGGAACAGCTCTACAAAGATAAAAATAAAATTTCTTCGCTATGAGCAGTCTAGCCAGTGCAAAAGTGACAGGGATAGTAGTGTTAGTTATGCATCTGCAGCAGCAAAAACTGATGGATGAATCAAGCTCCAGTTGAAGGTCTTCATTTATGTGGCACTCAGCAATGTCATTTCCCTTAAATCGACTATTTATATTTAAGCTTTCAACATTTGGATATTATGTTCCATTTTTATAGATCATTCTCACTTGTCAAATAATCAAATTCTTCTATACTTTCAGTTGGTGCTCCTAGCTAACATTCTTGGACAGTTGTGACTATGAACATGCACTTTATCATGTTTTAGTTGCAACTGTCAAATTCTTAAATTGCACTGCTGATGAATTTCTTAACAAGAAAAAAGAAAAAACCTTTTTCGGCCCAAAATTGTTGAAGTTTAGGAAAATTTTGAGATCATCCAACAACCAAAACAAGAAGGGGAAAAAAATGTTTTTCATACAAAAGGTCTTGTGATTTTTGGTTAGTTTATAAGCAGTTTTGTTAAGGGAATTGTTACCTGTCTGCTGAATATCTTGGTGTAGATAATTAAAGTGACACGACAATCATTTATTTGAGATGTAATCAAGAAGATTTAATTGTTATAAGGTAAAATCTGTTTTTCATGCAAAACATTTCAACAATTATTTTATTTTTAAATCTAAATTGTGAGTGTTTTAGTATATCACGTTTTGGTTCAGTGTTAAAGTGTTCGTTAATTTCCAGAAATTTTTTTAAAACAATTTGTAGGAAATTTTTTTTAATAAAATTAAAAAAGTTCTAATAGCTAAAAATCACTTTGCATGGGGCAATATTTTAGAATAATACATGGTCGCGTGAATATTCACAGTTTCTCTAGATAAATATTTTGCTACCAATTAATTGATGATTTATTAATTTATTAATTTGATTGGAGATAATTATTGTGTGTATAAATCCAGATGAAATTACATTAATAGAGCAGTAAATGTACTATGCCTAAATTTTATACATCTTTATTAAATTAATTGATGTATTTTTTATATGAACCAAAATATATGTAATATATTATTTTTAAAATATAGAAAAAGTATAAATCATTTGATGAGTATTATTGTTTAATTTTAGCAAAATTTAACCTAAATAATTACGTAAAATTATAATTTAATCGTTGGATGGACTAACATTCACTTTTTATATAAGTTATTATTGCAAATTACACTTTTATAATTGAAGTGTTGATCACATTGAAAATTTTCCATTAAACAAGTTCATAAAAGTAAAATTTTTACCAATGAAATATCCATTGATTAGAGATTTATATCAGTAATGAACTTTTGACTTAGAAGAAGAAGAAGAAATCATAACTATATGAGGTGATTATATCAGAATTAGAAGATACTACAGAGTATCTTCAAAGATAATCATTCCTAACAATTTCTACTGATACAACATACATAACAAGTTAATGTTCTCTAACATTTCATCATCAATCAACAATGCATTGGTCTTAACTATTTAACTGAATGCATTTGAATCCCAAAGGTGCCTCAATGACTTTTCTTGATCCAATCACCACCTCCTTTCTGAGGCTCAAACACATAAACACTACCATCTGTGAGCCCCACAACAAAATGGTTTGGTTTATGTGGATGTGCAGCAATGGAAATTGGGTAGATGCTCAAACTGCAACAAATCAACAATATGTAATTTAAATTCAATGGAAATGCCACATATGCCATGGAGAAATTGATGGTCTATTTCAAATAATAATAATAATTTATCTGTAGTATGAAAATGTGAGAAATTTAAAGTCTAAAATTAAATACCTTGAAATTGGAGGAAGATAAGATGAGGTACAAATCCTACAATGAACTTCAAAATTTGTTGCATCAAATATTGTGACTGTCCCATCAACCAAAATGGAATACAAAATGTGACCATCTGATGAGAAGGTTGCTTGAGAGATCAGCTGTGGAATTTCTGGAACCCACTGTCATGAATGAAACAACAAATTCACTGAGTCAAGAAGAAAACAATGACTTTTCATGATATGTGAAGGGAAGAAGAAAGAACCTCATTGACACATCTTAGTTCTGTTGTTTCATAGATTGCAACATGACCAAAATATACAACAAGGAATTTTATTTGATCTGGATGAAACTGAATTTGTGTTTCAGATTCTAGCATGTGGTTTTCTTGTATTTGCAATTTTACATCTTTCAGCTTTTTCCACCCATTTGTATCCCATAGAATGATCTGTCAGAGAAATCATATATTAATAAGATACGAGTCCATCACATATAAGTTATTAACCTTATCTTCGGTCAAAAATTTTAAAACAATGAAATTTATGAATTTTTATATTATATGATACTCAATTCTATAACAATAATCAAGAAGTAGACTTTAAACTTAATTCAATCTCATAAAACCGATTTGTAAGGTGAGGTTTGCACCCACTTATATATTATAAATTTGTTTTATCTTTGATCGACGTGGGATGTTCAACGATAGTTGGAGCTAATTCTGAAAAGTAGTTGTGTTGTGGTTTGGCATGATTCATAGAAAGAACATTAAATACTAACCTGAGCATTTGCATCAGCAGATACAAGAATATTGGAAGTGCTTGAGAAAGCAAGAGTGGTAACTCTTTTAGAGTGACCCTCAAGCTTTTGTAAAACCTGATATAAACAGAAACCAGCTTCAATATTCTTTGAAACATGTAATGGAACATATCTTTGTAGAAGAGAGAAAGAGATATATATACCTGATCATCACGAACATTGTATATACTTAAAGTGGAGTCATCAAAGCCAATACCAAATATATTGTTATCTTCAGGGTAGAAAGCAAGACATGTTACCATAGGTGGTGGAGACATGATGGTTCTCAGAGTCTGAATTATGCAGTGTGTGCCATAAATCAAGTTAAATCATACCAATACCATCATTGCATGTCACAAATGTGTAAAAGGAGATTTCTGTAATGTTACTGTTTAGTTTTATGAATGTTTAAATCTAGAATTTTATATTACCTTATAGGAGACCATGTTGAACAAAGAGATCATGCCCCCTGAAGTTGATATGACATATCCACCCTGTTTTGATAATGCAAAACAAGAAACTGGGTTTGCACATTTGACAGATGAAAGGTCATTGATCATAACTTGGAACCCATCCTTTGGTTGCTGCAACTGAGGGCAAACCTGAACACTAGCCTACAAAATAATTGCCTCATTATGAAGAAAATCAATTGCTAAAAAGTTAAACTTTATGGTAAAAAACAAGAACAAATCACAAGAGAGGAAAAGAGAAAATGATATACAAGAAAGTGAATTACCTTGCCATCCAAGTTAAAGCCAGTGCGTGGCCAGAGCCAAACCAGATGAATACCATTCGATGCCAATGCCAGAATTGAATTCCCCGTATTGTTGTAAGCCAGTTTAACAATCTGCTTCATCAACAGTTAGTTAATCACAATTCTATTCTGATAGACTCACCTTATGAGTTTTTCTTCTGATAGGTTCAGGGAGATTTTGTATACACATGACTTGAATTCGATTCATATAAGAAATTGATATCATTTTTAACCTTTTTTTTTTTTAACATCAGATTAACGGATTAATGGATCATGTCATGTGTTGTGTCCAAACATTGTTAGAAAACAAATAATCTTAATAACTATATAAGTTAGATACCCTTTTTACTTCAGGATGCTTAGGGAGCTGCAAGAACTGGCACTGAGATGATGTGCCAATATCTAATGAATTCTTTGATTTGTTGAGGGATTCTTCAATTGAAACCTTTTTCACATCTCCCAAAACTCCATTGCAGTTTCCCTGAATAAGAAAATGATGAGACGTTGGTTCTGGTTGCAGAGTAAAATTATAACGAAACAATATTGGCTAAAGGTTTCTCCTATTAACCTGTTCAGAATCCATACTTAGTCTTCTACCAGTTAAAAGTTTCCACTCCATAGCTGCTCCTAAAGAACAAAAAAGGCTACATCACAAGGAGCTGAAATCAAGTAGTTATAATAATAAAAAATTATAACAAAAACTTGGGATTGAGACAACATGTAATAAATAAGCTACGGTGCACCTGTCACAAATATATGTATCAGATTCGGTAGTATATTTTATCAATACTTATCAATGAATTATAAATAAAGTATGTAATATAGAAATCAGAAAAAGTATTACTTTCATGATAACAATAATTTATAAATTTTTATTTAAACAATGTTTAATAAATTTAATTTTAATTTAAATTCACACCATAACAATCATATTTATCATATTTTTAAGAATTTTAGTATATTTTTTAATATGCATATATTATATATAATATTCTATTATATTTAAAATAAACATATCACATTAATATCATATCCCATATATCAACGTATCATATACATGTTATATCATATATAATTATCATATCCGTATCTCCTTATCTGTGCATTATAATAAATAGGCATGCAGGAAATTAGTTCCCTTACCTGAATTTGTTAAAGCAGATGCAGAAGGTTTGGAATTACTGTCATGATCCCTTAAAAGGTCAGGTTCTTGATCAGGCCTTTGATGCTTCTGCCAGTTTAAGCTAAGACACATGGAACAGTAAATAAATTTGATGTGTTGGTGAAATGCATATGCAGAAATCAATGTTGCAAAGAAGTAAGAAAATGTGAAAGCATATAAACTTCAAAGTAGGATGGTAGAGTGAAACCTTTGATTGAGAAGATGGCGTAGTCTGTGAATTTCCATGTCTGGAAGTTTTAGCTTACCAGCTAAAAGAGGATGCTGAATTATAATTTTCTTAATTTCATATATCAGATTCATCCTCGCAGAAATTGCATCTCGATATGTTGGTTTAATTTCCCTGATTAGGACCAACAAATTAGTTTTAAAATAAGGTTAAGCGTATCAAACAATGTATGATTTAATAATCACAGACCTTATATTATCAACTACCAAAAGGTGACAAAGGTCTTTGATCAACTTTTCATTCCCATGTGCAAAGATTTTGAGATCCTTCAAGAGGATGTCTAAGGCCTTGTAACGATCGTTACTACAAAAATAGAATGAAATTAACACTTTTACATGAAATACACACAGCCATGTTCTTCAAGAAACATTGTCAATTCTCCAATCATCAAATTTGGTCACCAAAATTGTTTTTCTCTCACCAATTTGAGGATCACTAAGTAGTTTAGCTCTTTAAAAGTGAACAAACGTGTATGAAGTTCCACAATCAAATTTTGATAATCTATATGACAAAAAACATCAAACAAAAATGTATTGTGGAAGTAAATAATTGATTTTTGATTGGAAAACAACAAAGGGTATTACGTCTAAGTTATGTCCTTTCAAAATTTATCTATGATTTAATATTAGGTTAATTAGTGGAGACATGTAAAATGAGAATTGTCACTACTTATTATTGGTCATCAAAATCCTATATTGAATAATATAAAGTAAAAACAATATTATAAAAATAAAGAGTTGACTTGAGACTTATTATCACAACTTTATAAGTCTCTTGGATGTAGGATGTATAAGGAATTTATAGTTGGATATCATAAGTTTACAATTTTTGTTAAAAATTTTGTATGAAAAATTTTGTATAAAAATTTATAGTTATTTTTACTCTTAATTGTGTATGAATTTACGTTTCAAAGAGATTATTTTCCTACTCCATTATTTACGACTCTTTATTTCTACTTTGCAGTGAAATCACCGTCATACTTCCTCACCTAAAACATCAAAGAGGGTCAATAGGATAATGACTTTAAGTCTATCTTGTCTTTACAAAATAAATTTTTAAAATGAGAACTATCTAATCTATATACTATAATTTTGCGTTATATTTAATCGAATCGACGTGGAATTTTCACTATAATTATGCGTTATATTTAGTTGATGTGGAATTTTCAACAAATTAATTTCATATTTTTCAATAACATAAAATTAAAAAGCTTACTTGTCCAATGCCTCAAAGTATTTCTGTTTCCTCATTTCAAAGTATATTTTGATTGAGTAGTCGTTGTCTTTGACTTTTGTGAACCCTAAAAGATAGTTCTCAGCCTCATCCCACTTGCCCTTAAGCACCATCTCCTCAAAATACTTCATGTCAAAGAACAACCCACTTTCACAACCAAGCCTATGAAACAAAAATCCAAGGAAAATTAACATGACAAAAGAACAATCACACACACATTAATTTAACGTTAAAAACTACACAAATTCTTGATTTTGTGTGGTGTAAGAGAAAGAAAGACACATACGTGAGTGCTGCTTCCTTAAAATTTTGGTCATGAAAGTACTTTAAGACCAATAGAGCAAGGTCTCTGTTGAGGTCAAAAGACATGTTGCTATGTTTTCCAATATCGCAAAGTGTTTCACTCATCAATATCAAAGTGTGTATGATGTAATGATCAGTGATAAGGTATTTATAATTTAATTAATGCAATACTATTAATTTTGTAACAATTTTTTTAATGTTTTATATTAAAATTATTAAATTTTTTTTATCAGTGTATATAGAAAGTATTAAATTTTTACCAGTATATAGAAAGTATTAAATAGAAGATAAATACAGTTTATATATCTTGAAACCACAAAAAACATTTAATACTTATCATTCAAAGTATACTAACTTAGAAAATTTGTAAGAAAATATGGTAGAAATATTTATATAAAGGATGAAATTAGAGAATATGAAATTATTATTCTTTGTATAAGACTTTTTTAGGCGTATGAAAAAAAGGTATATAGACATGAGTGACATGGGGGAGACGAGAGAAAAATTATAGGGAGAAAAAGAAATAATCACAAATCAAATCTTAGATAAAGTTTAAAGTATATTTAATGTAGTAAATTATTGATTAACTTGGAAAATTCAATATTGATTTTACTGAAAGTAATAGATTTTTTTTTATTGAAATGGGATAACACATGAATCATAATAACACTATACAAACGATCCTTTTCAAATTAAAATTATACTTAACCGTGTAATCTTCAACAAAGAGAGGTCGGAAAGGTAGGAGAGTTGATATGATATTTAGTGAGAATATTGTTAAACAATAAATGCTGATAAATGATGATTTAATAATATATATTAAACTTTTCTCTCTCCTATTGAAATTATTTGTATTTCATTAATTGGTAATTAAAATACTTATACAATTATATGTGGGTAGGAACTACAAAGGTTATAAAACGATCATTTATAGTTTCTTGAATTACTAAAATAATAGATGAACTTCTTCCAAAAGAGACTAATTATACCTATCACCCAATTAGTAATTGAGAAATACAATTGAAAATAAACCAAAATAATGCCTCTTAGTTCCAATATATTTGAATACCACTGATACAAATTTTTCATCAACCCATTATCCATAATCTATTTATTCAAACGTATAAACCATTTTCTTAATCTCCAAAATCAAGGGTGGAAATTTATTGTGCTTGAAGATATCTAACTTTTAAATGGTTCCATTAATATATATATATATATATATATATATATATATATATATATATATATATAAAAGTTGTTAGTTTGGATCAATTGAGATACCAATTTATAAAGTAAAGAATTAATGGTTACTAAAATAGTTACTATTATTAATAGAAAATTATAGTTGATCTTTAAATAGGTTTCTAACTTTAACTATCAAAGAAAATTTGTCACTAAACATTAATTACTAAAGTTTTTTCTACTAAGGAAATTGGTTTCTAAATTATTTTCTAATTAACTAGTGATCAATTTAGCGACTAATTATAAACTTTTATTCATAGTAATGACTATTTTAGTAATCAATATTTTTTTATTTTATAAATTGGTATCTAAATTGGTCAATGACAAACAACTTTTGATCATTGAAATTGGTTATTAATGAAATATTTTCTTGTAGTGATATATATATATATATATATATATATATATATAATAATTATTACTTTTATGGAACTGAACTTATAATTAACAGTTAATATTAATTTCCTTTTTAATTGTTCGACTATTATTCAAATCTTGTCTGTATCTAACTATAGTTTATAAAGTTTAAGATTATATTAATTACTATTTTACTAATTATATCTTTACTTTTAAAAGTAAACAAAATTAACATACTTTTCTACCGGGCTCTAATTAAATAAGAGCGTACACCTAATTATATTAATACAATACTCAATTGCAAATACAAATGTAAGTTATTTTATGAAGAGAAAAATAATTACACTTTATTATTATAAGAAGAAAAAAATAGATTATCATCAATTATTATTTAGATAAAAAGAATGTTGAAATAAAAATGATATTATTAAAAAATTTATTAACAATGATAAAAGTTTTTGTTGGTAACATAGATATCTGTAGCAAGAATTTTGTGTAAGATACATGTGATAAGAAGAGAAAATTTAGTCTAATTTTTAATTTAATATACTAAAAATTAATTAAGTTAGATTCTTTTTTATTTCTTTTAGTCTAAATAACTGAATTACATAATCTAATTAAAAAATATTATTACATTTTTAATTCCTAAAAAATATCACAATTGTACCGTCCAAAGTTATAAAGTCAATTATTTAAAATAAAATTTTATATATATATATATATATATATATATATATATATAAACTGAATATTATACTTAAGATATAAAATAGTTGTACAATTCATTAATTATAAGGTTAAGTACGTTTTTAGTTTCTGAATTTTGATTTAAAATTAGAATTCATCTCTGTCTAAAATTTTGATTCATTTTTGTTTATAAACTTTAAAAATAAATTAATATAGTCTTTTTAACCCAATTATATTTAATTTTTTTTATGTGTTGTTAAATGTGTTCATGTCGGTATTAGAATTGCTTACACCGTTTGACATATTCTCAATTCAATATTATTGAAAAATGTATTTGACATCTCATAAAAAATTAACATAATTAAATTAAAAAGACCGTGTCTATTTATTTTTAAAATTTAAAAATTAAAATATATTAAAATTTTGAATAAAAATAAATTTTACTTTTAAACGAAAATTAAAAACATATTTAACTCTTGTACAAATTTTATACAAATTTATGAACTTTTATCTCTAAGACGTGCCAATAAATTTTTTGAAGAATACGTGTCAACTGTATAGAAGTTCAGAAGATTCACGTCACATCATGGTAAGTCAGAAATTGTTGATTTCGCAACAAAGAACATTTTTATTGTAGTTATAACGTTTAATGAGTTATAATCTCATACGTTTGAATTCAAAATTCTAAAATCATGTTCGTAATACAAATATTCATTAATACAATTTAATGAATTAATTATGTTATTTTATTTTAGATTAAATATAATATTTATTACTATTAAAAAATTCAATTTGATGAGTAAGAGTGTTGTCAAGTTTTAGAATCATAAGAAACTCGGAAAAACAATAAAAGATCTCGTAAGTCGAAGATAGTAAGTAGACTTATAAAAGTCACGGTTGTAAGAAAAAATTATATCCATAAATGTAAAATTATATGAGAAATGATATTTTTGAAGTGATAATTTTAAAAGTAGTAAAACTTAATTATTTTAATATTAAAAGATTGTGGTATAAATAGTTTTTTATAGATGAGTTTTATTATTTTAAAATTATTGAAATTTTTATAGAGTTTTCTGATTTTTTTTAGAAGTTTTCGTTTTTTGATTGCCTAATTGAAGATCTGAGACTCTATGAGTGATCTTTGCGATGAGTTCTTCAATTTAAACTGATCAGTTCCTCAATTCGTGTAAGTTCAGTTCCAACCATATTTTCTTGGTCTTTTTCTAGTTTTTTTACATGTGAGGCTTCTCTGCTTGCATATGTTCTTTTAATTTTCTATATGAGTCTTTGTTGATCAATGAACCACTCGGCCATCTCTCCTATATAATGATGCCCAGGAACCGATTGAATGGTGAATATTGAATCAATCCTATTTTTCATAAATGCATAAAACCTATTCAAACTATAAAAATACATAGTAAAATGAAAAAAAAAACCTCGAATTGTTGGTACAAAAAAAAGCAGCTAATTCAGTAGCGCGGGCTGCAATAAGAGCTCAGTGTCATTATGTTAATAAAAAATGGCTCGGCGGTATGTTAACAAATTGGTATACTACGAAAACACGACTTCAAAAGTTCAGGGACTTGAGAATGCAACAAAAGATGGGGAGATTCCATAGTTTTCCGAAAAAAGATGCCGCTGTATTGAAGAGACAATTAGCTTAATTGGAAACATATCTTGGCGGCATTAAATATATGAAGGGCTTACTAGATATTGTAATAATCGTCCATCAACAAGAAGAATATACGGCTCTTCGAGAATGTATAACTTTGAAAATTCCAACAATTTGTTTAATTGATACAAATAGTGACCCGGACCTCGTTGATATTTCAATTCCAACTAATAATGATGCTATAACCTCAATTCGATTAATTCTTAACAAATTAGTTTTTGCAATTTGTGATGGTCAGTCTAGATATATACAACTAATTAAAAAAATTGGAAAATTGAATTACAAAATTATTTAATGATTCATCAATTTTGTTCTACTTGTTCCTGGAATAAAAAGAGTTCCATCTGTTCTTTAATAGCGTCCTTTGAAAGGACTTCTGCTTCCTCGGTGAATGTCTTGGTAGAAGATATGATTTCTTTGAATTGAGATTTATTCGCTTTGGGCTTCTATTGAATTGATAAATAGGTTTAATTAGTCCATTTTATTTTTGATAGAATATCTATATCTATCTATATAGATAGATAAGATATTCTCTGAATAATTCAAATCGAACTAATTGGATCATTACAGTAAGTCCTAATCGTTTGTATGATGTTTTTATATATAAATAAAATATCTTGTGTGATTTTAAATAGTTTGGTATTCCAAGAGTTATTTTGACTGTTTTTTACAGAAAAACTTGGTTTCTGTTGAATTTTAGTGTTGAATTTTAGTGTAAATTGTTTATCTTAATAGTTAATTGTAATGTAATGTATTGAATTGATAAGTTATATGTTGAACCGTTTAATATTCAATTTTTATTCGGTCTTAATATAAGGAAAATTTGAATATATATTTTTGAGTGATTGAGTATATGTTTTGAACTCCTCCAACCATTTGAAATCAAAAGTAGTATACGAAAGGTGCATAATTAATCTATTTCACAAGGTCAATTTTTCTCAAATGATTGTTTCTCATACACTGTCACTAAGACGTTATTACAGTGTTATCGAGCACTAGACCATTGATTTGTCATCACCGAGCGTCACTTTTGAATGGGTTTAAGGGACTGAGCGCCTAACGTCACTTCTCCAACATCGAACACCACCCTAATTTTTTGGTCTGTGTCCTCTTGATAAAATAAATATCCCTCCACAATACCACTTGGACCTCACAAAGAACTTTCAACCAATAAATCTACAAATATTTTAAAATTAAATAAAAATTAGAAGGCTATATGTATACTAAACTTTGCCTGGTGCGAGAAGAGAAGAGGACCTTCAAAAACCAATGAAGGAAGCCGGGCCAAGCGGTAGTCTATAGCAGCGGCGACTACCAGATTAAGAAATCAAAGACCCACCTTCCTACCACCCACAGCACCTGCCAAAACAGGACATTGGTGGTGCGGCTATCGCACGTGCAATGCCCAAAAGTGTGAAGCGGCGACGAGAGCATTGCGGTGAAGCTTTGTGGCAGACCGCCGGCGACGAGAGCGGTGTAGTGAAGCTAGGCGACGGAATTGCTTGTGCTGAGACTGATAAATATTATTTTTGATACTTTAGATATTTGATCGGGTGCAGGTTGAGATTTGATAACGTTTGTCTCTATTTTAACCTTTATTGTATCCAAAACTTTGCGGATATGTTCAGATGCAAAAATAATGGCCGTGCAGTACATAGATCTACATGTGATGTTGTCTCCAACTTAACCATACATAGTGCAACCCTAGTGATTAATTGTTAGTTATAAACTCCGTAAACGTTTCTAGTATCTCCACCGAAGAGATCAGAAAAAAAAAAAATAGAATTTCACAAATATTATGTCAACATTCATTAATTTTCTTAAGTAGTAATTTTTCTAACATTGCTCCTTTGATAATGCCAAATAATCTACGCTTTTAAACTATTTCAACCTCAAATCCATAACATAAGTACTATCACTTTAAAACTCAGTAATTCTTCCATGAGCATCATTAATCTTAGCCCAGATTTCTTTATTTATTTTAACCGTTTGCTGAACAGAATCTAGCCTTGCAAACAATATCAAACGCACAAGTATAATAAAACAAGAGTTGCAGCAAAATTCCAACGCAACAGAGACTACAATTTGTTCATGGGCAGTTCAATACAACAATATTTCGTATATAGGTCTTTCTCTTCAATATTTGGTCATCAAGAGTTGTTTTGTATAAACAATAACAGAGAAGAACTCCCGAAATTATCAATTCAGCACCCAATGGCTGAACTTTGTTAATTTGAAGTTATCCTTTCAAGTTCGCCGCTAACATCTAAAAGAATGAACATAATCTTCAACTGCCACTGATCCTCTTCAGATAAATTGTATGAGTTCCCACATAAGGGATGTGTTTGTGATTGGTCAATCAAGCCAAGGAGCATACCTTCTCTGAAAATGGACACGTTAATTTGACATTGTGAAAAACAAAAATAAATTTGATTTTAGTTTGATCAAACATACATCAATTTTTCTTTTTCTAAATGAGAATGCTAGCAACACGGAACACACCTTATCTTATCGGTTAAAATTTCTCGAAAATCACAAATTTGTGGATATCGGGTATTATTTAATAATTCTCTCATGATTTTGTTGTTTTTAACAAATTTTAGTCAATAGTAGATCGTGTTAAGAGAACTGTGTTGCTAGCACCCGTTTTTCTAGATTTTATTTTGTCCAAATATATTTTCGTTTTCAACAAATTCAAGTTCAAAGAAAACATAGTTAAGAAACCTTGAAGGAAACACACACCCACTTCTCCAACCTTTCCCACAGTTAAGTGCAAGAAAACAACCAGTACAAAACACAAGAACTGGGATTTCACCTTGTCTGATACTACTGCAGCAAAGTCGACTGTCATCAATGTAAGTTGCTTGGATTCCCATCATCCATGATCCCAAAGATGTATCATCAAAGGCATAGGTCTTCAAAGACGCACTACATTTTTTTTGGATAAAGCAAAGAATATTTATCAGATGGGCCAAATTGGTTTATATTGCTTTTGGAATAATTACAAAAACACCTTATTTTTACTGTCTTCAGTTTTCAAGTATTTGTACTGGTAATGGTAAAAACAAGATTTTGCAATTATATACAGATACAAATTCATAAAAAATAGGAAATGTAGTGAAAAGTAACAACCAGGTGGCCCTTGTGTAATTATTACATACAGATACAGATTCATAAAAAACAGGAAATGAAGTGAAAAGTAACAACCAGGTAGCCCTTGTGTAATTATTACTGAAAACATAATAGCTGAAATTAAAAAGAAAAACAAATGTATAGTAAGCGTCCTCGAGGAGAAACCATGTATAAGAAAAACCCAGAAAGAAAGCTACAAAAATTGCACAAACATATCGACCTTCTAAAGAACATCATACATATAAATGGAGACATTTTTTTCCCAGTAGGTGAGTCTCACCCCCCAACCTAGGTCTTAGGATGTGCTTGTGTGAGTCTGAAAAACAGAAAAAGGAATGGGATGGAAAAGTTACAGATCTACAGTATTATTTGGTATAGGACAAAAAATAGCTTGTAAATTAATTTTATGCCAAACTTTGCAAGGTGGAAAGACTAGCACTCAGCTGTCAAGTTTCAACTGCCCTCATTTTTGCTGTAACCAGAAGATATGAAGTAACTTCATATTTGCTGATAGATGGAAAGGTATGGAGCTGGATTATCTGGATTAACTTTCAATGGTCATAATGAAGGAACATCTATCAAGAGTTTTGAAAATAGACCAGCTAAACATAACAAAGATAAAAATAATTAACTAGATTTGGTATTTGGATTCAGCCAAAAAAATTGGAATTCAAAATATAAGTATATATAGTACATCTTTGCCAATAGAACTTTTTAGTGTCTAGTGTAGCTTCTTTAGCTAAAATACCAGACAAGGAGCATGCTTCTATACTACAATCACTTAACATCCAAAGCCTCCTCTTTAAGGGTATCAGAAGCGTGCATTGCCAGCCTAAATACTGAATGAAGGAACCCATACCAGAATCAAAGCTTCCTAATTCAGTTTCTAAGGTTCCTAGTGCATACACACGATATTGAGAACTAACCTGTTTATATTAATGTACTGTGCCAAATTCTTTGAAATTATAACAAGTGAACCAGCTGCATGTCGGAAATACCTGAAGAAAAAATAACTAAATTGTGATTCATTTCATACTAGCAAAATTAAAACAGTTCAATATGGAGATCAAAACTACTGAAAAGCCACACTACTGAAATAAAAACATAATTATTATAACGGCTAATATCTATTAGTTAAGGGGCATTTGACAGATCAAAGAAATCTACCATCTAAAATATCTAAAGTACTCTTGTTATCTAGTGATAGAAAAGCAGCCCTTGTAAAATTAGCAGAACATTGTCATCCATAGATCTACTATGATATAAAGACTATAATTTATCATTGCTTTTGCATGAGAACTAGTTTTACTGAGCAATATTGAATACAGTGATAAAGAAGGTAAAAGAAAATAAGGGAAAACAGAAAAAAATTAAAGTATTCTGTCCTATCCATTTGAATTGGAGTGAATGTCAAAAAGATTAACAAGAACTGATAACAATCCATTAGATTATAGATGGCTTACATCCAGTTTCTCACATCACTACTAATGACATGTTTGTAAGAAACAAGTAAAGCAAAGACCACACAATTCCACAAATGAATGGTTATAATATATACACTGACAATTATCAATTGCAGATCACAGTTTCCATTATTTAGCAATATGTGATTGAAATAGTTCATCTAATAATCATTACAAGTCATATGTTTCAACAATCCAACATTTGGCAGAGATAAAAGATGTTTAATATGCCCAAGTCAAATAATTGTTCCCTCAATGTTCGCGAGTATTGATGTTATGCTGTCGTATATTGTGAAGATCACTCACTTGCTCATTCAAAGATACAACGAGAAAAAAAAAATGGCTTCAACTTTCAAGAAAATGAAACTGAAGATCATTCCAGTATAAAAAAAAGGTATATATTACACTTACGACTTTTCATCGCCAAACTTCCACCAATCAGGTTCATACCATGGCTTTCCGCTGAAAAATGCTCAAAAATAAGATGCCTGTTAGTTGAATAAAAAAACTCAACCACAAGATTTAACATGTGACAATTTATTTAAACATATAATATTCAACTTGGATGCACAAGAAAATAACAAGCAACAAATATTATTGCGAGTAGGAAAATTAGATAGATAAAAAATTCAAAGCCAACTGAGCTATCAGAAATTAGCATAAGCGAAAAAAGGCATCCACATCTGATGGCTAACTCTAACTTGCAGATAAACACACTGCTACAATAGTCAACATAAGATAGATAATAAGGAAGAAGCTTTAAAAAGTTCTATTAAAAAACATGGACAGTGTCAAACAGCTTTCAGCATGATTTCAACCATCTATACCACATAAACAGTCCAATATACCCACAAATCAATTATCATAAACAGATAAACTATCCCAATAAACTCAGATAAAGAAAGTACTCTTCTGATATCACATCTCCTGATTTCATGCATCCAATATATGCCCCATCCTGGCCACGGCGATGATCAAGAAGTTCAATTAAACCCTCTGCTAGACCAGTGAACAGAGTTAAGAATGTATCAGTTTCACATCTAGGGAAATGCAGGTTTTCAACAAAATCTCAAAAATAAGAATATGCAATCCTTACCCAGATCAATATCAATGCTGTCATCAACTTTCACGTAAAAATCAGCATCCCAGTTCTGAACTGCAGTGCTAAAGAAAGTTTTTACTTTCTTAGGCAACTCTTCTTGAGCTTCCTCATGACCTTCCTGATAGAATAAAAACAAATGGTCAAGATATACACTTAGCTTGTTTATCAAGGTTTAATTAAAAGGAAGTATGTTCAAATGAGTATTGATATCAATATATTTTAAATAAAAAGAATGAATAAGCACAATGGTCTAATTTTACCAAACCCCCTGGTCCTTAATAAAGAGTTTGTTGAACCAAAAATGGCAGTTTATACTTGACACGCATCAATGCTTTTGAGGTTACCAAGGTACAAAAGTATTTAAGAAAACTCTAAACTCTGAATATTAGGACAATATTGTCATAGTGCAATTACTTGTACATTGAATTTGGGCAAATAGCTTAAATGCATGTTTAACAAGCATACCAGATTAAAGCATTATATACTGAAATAAGCTAAGAAAAAGAAGTTAAAGAAAGGTTACAAGCTACTTTTCAAATAAGCACTGTATGAACTCTTCCAATTGCACCCATAAAACCATAAGGCATTTATAATAAATCAAATTTAAGATAATTAAGTACTTCCTGTTCACTGACATTATCCAAGGTAAGAGATAAAACTTATTCAAATTACAATAAACTATCTCGCTTACTAGAATCAGGAAATCCTTTGTTGAGCTATTTTCCGCATCAATATTGCGATCTAAGCTATCACCACGATTAGCACTGTCAATAACAAAGTATTAACTCATTTTGAACCCTGGATCTTTTTATCATGGAGTACTAGATTAGGGAAATAAAGAAGATAAAAAACAATTGTAGCTTAAAAGGAAATCATGTACAATAATAACTAATAAGGATAAGAAAGTGGAGAAACCTCCGACCAATAACAAATCGAATGACCACTCCTCTTTCTTCAAGTTTTTTCAAGGCGTCACCTGTCAGAAAAGTGAAGATAAGATGTTAATTGACTAAGTAATATAGAATTGAACCAGTAGGTAACCAAACATCTTCAAAATAATCAACTGTTTACATTCTCGTAACTCAGAAAACATAAGCAATATATCAAATTTGTTATGTAACTTACCAAACCAAAAAGATCATGAAAATGTTAATGGTTAAAACTTACAAACTCAACAGATGTTCCCTAAATATGAACAAAATATTATCAAGGCTTTTAACACTATGTGATGAACCATAGTTTTAACATTTTTCTACAGAAAATAATAAAATTAATCCTTGGAAAACAAAGGAAGAAAACTAGAAATTCTAAAATCACGAAAATAGCAATAAACCATCAATTTATAGATTGAAACCAATCTTCAAAAAAACTTTGATAGAACAAACTAACTGAATAAAATAGAATAAAAGAAAGCAATGTCCAAATCAAAACCCAAATTCAAACTGGGTGCGCCAAAATCACTGTCAAATTCAAATGAGAAAAAAAAAATGCTTCATCAACCAAATATCAAGCTCACTACTTTTTACAAAAAGAAACCACCAAAACTCAGTTTGCATCACAGCCAATGAAGTTGATCCCAGTGAAGACAAAGCAAAAGAGCATAGAGCCTTATGTCAACTGGCACCAAATCCCTCTGAGCCAGGATCAGTTCCTACAAAGACTCTACCTTACCCTACCCACCTCCTAACTTAGCATTATCTTACACCTTCATAAAATAAAATAAAATAAAATAAAAAATCATTGAAACGACTCAAGCGCGTATTAGAGAATTTCTATGACCAAAATAAAAAACAGACCTCTGGGCATCCAAGACCCCCTGAAGACATTTCTCTTCAACCGACTTCCAAATCCAGTATACACACCAATAACAGCAAGAAGCCTACGATCAGAAGAGCCACTTTTCTGGCCCTGCCCCTTCAGATACCCTTGGCTCTTAGCCAATGTCAATTCCATCTCAGCTTCCACGATCCTCCTCTCCAGATCCCTATAAAGCAACACACAGACATTAATTCCAGTTCCACGATCCATCCCCACCAATATCACCCAAACAACACATCATTGAAAGAACAAAACTAAAATTAAAAAAAAAAAAAAAAAAAAAACA
>Ga0214544_1004263_pt1 | contig 28844 bp, 9 predicted proteins | sample CNSS3metaG_FD_160074 | JGI IMG/M metagenome (GOLD analysis project Ga0214544, IMG submission 160074) | Root nodule microbial communities from cowpea collected in UCLA plant growth center, Los Angeles, California, USA - CNSS3 | ecosystem: Host-associated > Plants > Roots > Nodule | place: USA...
AACAGATGAAAGTAAGAGTGTGAGGGTGGCTGGTAGGGTAGGGTGCCCTTCTGTAGGGCAGGGCCTTGGGCCTCCGAAAAGGCCAGGCCCAACACTGAAAACACTAAAGAAAAATGGGGCTTACAATCCTTACTTCTCTATTATGGTTATTATTTTGATAAAATTAAAATGTAATATATATTTAAAGACAATTAAATAACTACCAAAGTGGAATTTAAACACTTATTTGCCTTTGAAAACAAATGTTAAAAACCATTACAAAATAGACAGTTAAACAATTATTACATGAAATATTGGTAAATCGTGCTTTCAAATATATTTTTAATATAAAAAAAACTGTTTCCTATTTTTAAAATGTAATAATGAAACTATGTTTCAAATGGAGAAAAAACTGTTCTATGATATGCCCTCCCTTTGTATCTATACTTTTTTTTTCTAATTTGTAGGTATTTTAGTCAATTTCTTAAAAGCTATCAAAAAATATAAAGACCCTTAAACATTCAAAAGGATGTGGAAAATTTGATCGTGGTTTACAAATAAGTCCTTTACGTTATCATCTAAATACAATTTAACTTATATACATGTGGACTAGATTGTGTTTTAATAACATACAGAAATATATATATATATATAAATATATATATATATATATATATATATATATATATATATATCAATATAAAATAAAAAAAATATTTGTCAACAATTTGCTTTAATTTAAATATTAAATTAAACCTGTTATAAATTTTAAAGAATAAATTAGTAAAATTTTATTTATCTCTCTGTGGAATTAAGTTAGTCTGAAGTGAACTTAACACATATCATATACATGAAAAAAAAAAAATAGAGTGTTCACATTTTTTCTTAAGAAAGAAGAAGTTAACAGTGGTGTGTTTCCCTTTGAAGAGGGCACTGTTGTTTGTTATGGGTGTTGGCATTATCTAGAGTGATGGTAGGCCACACTAATTCAATAGTCTCACTTCCACTCTCTATCCTGAAGTCAAAGTCGTTATCAATGTGTGGTGGATCCCATTTTAACCAAACAATTGAAAAAAATTGGTTTATTGGTGATTGAAAAATAAAGGGTTAGGTTATGACCAAATTAGCAACTATATAATATTCATCTTTAATGTAAGTATTTTCTTTTAATACAATCATTACGTGTAGCAATCAAATTATTAATTTCCCTTCATTTTTTGTGAAAATGTTATGAATATATACTAAATTTATCTTTTCTATTTACATCTTTTAACATCAATTAAGCACATACTTATAAAAAAACAAGAATGTTTCAGTCATATAAATAATATAGCTTTTCCGTTTATGTTTTCCAAAGAGGAGTGATATCAAATTTTCACGCATTATTTACTGCTGTAAAAGGAAATCATCATATTTGTTAATAGATGAAATGAAAAAAAAAAAAAAAAACATCAAAATTGAAGCCAGGTTCATGAAAAAAATTGTTGCTAAGTTTTTTTTAAACTAAATAAATTGCCATTATTTTCAATTTAGTTTGTACAATTAAAACGATCTCTGCTGTATTTAACTTTAAATTTTGGTTGCTAAAGAATTTATATTTTAAATCAACCATTACATATACAACTTACCAATGGTTCACAAATCCACGAACAAAATTATATTTTAATTTGATTATTAAATATAAATTCCTTGCATTTTAGGGACAATGTCAATATCTGGAAGCAAATGGAATGACAAATATGGAACCTTGCGTGTCAAGCTTATCAACGTGATAATTAGCAACATACAGAGACTTCTGATGTCGACAAAATCCAAACACTTCGACCAGATAAGTTAGTTAGACTAAAGTTTGGAAAACTACTTAGTGCAATTTTACATTATTAATAATAAAAATATATTATCGACATTTTTTTTAAAATAGTTAACATAAAATTACTAAAGAGTAAAATTATTGATTTGGTATCCCAATTTCTTTTGTTAAGTTCAATTTGGTTCCCAATTTTTTTTTTTCAATTTAATACCTCAATTATTTAAAAGATTCAATTTGATCATATATATTAAATTGGAGTTAATACTAGTCCGTATAGACACATGTCAAGCCATAAATTTTTAATTTTTCTAAATTAGAAAAAAAATTAATTCAATTTTTTTTTTCAAAAAATTATAAACTGTCACGTGTTAATTTATTATCGTGCCACATGACAAAATCATGACACGTAGCAATAATAATAATTGTTTTCAATTTAGTCCTCTATTTAAATTTTTGGTTCAATTCAGTACTTTGGTTCTTTAAAACAATCCAATTTTGTCATTTCCAATATGAGAACAAATTAGTAACTAAGTTTAATTATAACTTATTTATACATGTTAAAATAATTGTTTTGAATTTATACATCAAATCACTGTACCTAAATATTTAAATTATTTTATTTTTTACAAGTGTAAAAAATTTAAGGTGTAAAAAATTACAAAAGTAAAAAATGTAAAAAATAAAATAATTTAAGTATTTAGGTGAAATGATTTGATGTATATATTAAAAAAAGTTATTGTAACATGTATATATAAGTTGTAACTAAACTTATTTACTAATTTGGTCTCAACTTGAAGAGGACAAAATTTGATGTTTTAAAGAATGTGATACTAAATTAAACCCAAAATTTAAATAGAGGAAAGAATTGAAAGTAATTATTATCATTACCACGTGTCATGATTGTAAGCTGTCACGTCGCACGATGGTAAACTAACACGTGACAAATTTATAATTTTGTGAAAAAAAAATTAAAATTTTAAAAAAATTAAAAAAATTAAAAATTTCACAGCTTGAAACATGTCATGTATAGTGATGTCAACGGAGCGGGTAGGGTACGGGTAGTAGTTCCCCCGTACCCTACCCACTGGATAAATATCCGCCCCGTATCCATACCCATATCCGTCAGGTATCCGTTATGCGGGTATCCGCCTATTTTTTTCATATCCACGGGTACCCACGAGTATTTATAAAATTATTTAAAAAATAAATATTTAATCATAGATTCAAACAAAATAAAATAAAATACATCATTGTCATAAATTTTAAATAATGTTCAAATAAACTCAAGTTTATACAAGTCCAAATAATTATAAAAGTAGATATAAAATGACGTTCAACACAATGAAAATTTTTTAATTAGTGTTTTGATAAAAAATTTCACTTTCTCCAATTGATTCCTAAAAAATAAACAAATAATAAACCTTAATTGTCACATGCCAAGTATTCTTATTTTGATTTCATCATTTGACAACAAGCATAGTCATTGTCTATATAGGATTTGATGTATATGTCCAATTTCAAATAAAGGAAAGAGAAGAATGTCGAGGGGTGTACTTAAAAGAAAACAATATACCAATACTTTTGAAGTTTGAAAAATGAAGACATAAGACTAGATGTGCAACTTAGAAAAAATTAGGCCAAAATGTTTTTTACTAATATATATATATATATATATATATATATATATATATATATATATATATATGAGAGTACTTTTGTGAATTAAAGATTAGCGGGTACGGGTATCCACGGGTACGGATACTATGATACCCGTATCCGCCCCGTTAATATGCGGGTATCAAAAATATCCGTACCCACGGGTAGCGGGTATCCATTTTTAATATCCGTTTCCTACCCGTTGCGGGTTTTATCCGCGGATACCCGCGGGTACGGATTTTTTTGACATTCTACGGTATTAACTTCAATTCAATGGAGAGGACCAAATGTTGAAATCTTTTTAAATAATTGAAGTACTAAATTAAACAAACCAAAAATATGATCACCAAATGGAATCTAACAAAAGAATTGGGGTACCAAATCAATAATTATATCAATTACTAAATTTATTATGTTAATTTATGGATTTTTCATACAAATATTATATTTACGACTAAGTTTGTAAAATTCAATTAATACAATTTTAAAAAATATTTAAGGACAAATATTTGAATACGTCTATAAAGTATAATTATAAAGCCTTACACAAGTTTGTACTACTTTAAAATTAAGGAATTTCAATTTTTAGTTTCAATAGATTTTATTTTTTATTAAGTGAAATTTGACATTGTTTTTTATTTTTCAAAAAATTATAAATTATAAATTTTGATTTTGATTTATGATTTTTTTTCTTAAAATTTGAAATTTCCAATATTTTTTTCCTAATAATAGTACCTATCTCACTGAAATTCCTAATATCTAATTTTTTTACTTGCTGATGTTATATTTGAAATACTGAATTGACTTTTGTTTAACATAATGCACTGATAAAATAAATAAAAAGAACACAATTATTTTCTCGGGATTAAATTTATATATCTGAGTTAATTATAAATTAATTAAGAATTTATCTCAGTGTTTGCAACAGTCTGAGCCAAGGTATAAGACTTTAATGCAGCAGAAGACAAGGTCAGAGAGTTTGTTGGTTTCACCAACTGTGAGAGAGATTTGAATGTGGAAGGTGATTTTTGCGATAAGAGCATTTATGGAACATCATCCACATGATAGCGACACATGGCCGGATTCTCAGAACCATCGAAGCTTCCCAACAAATGAGAAGCGTTAGAATCACTTTGTTAACTTCATCGCTCAAATAACAAATTGCTAGGTTTCCCCCTGCGATTTCAATTTCCAACTTCGTTTTTCGCTTTCGTGATTTCTTCTCCTGGTGATTAGAATTTACTTCTGTTATTTTATTTTTAAGGTCTAAATTCAGTTAAGAAGTTGAAAGGAGAGGATCGTCAGTGTTTTGAAATATCTGAAAATGGGAAAAAAACGTGTAATGTTGCCAGCCAAGGACGTTGACTTGTCCTCAGTTAAGTACCAACGTGAAATAGTTCAAGGTAATTTAGCTTGTTTATTCTGCAATCAAGTTGAATTTTCAGTTTCTACTACTATTTCTACTACTAACATCTGATTCAATTTTTCTTTGCTCTCTTTTGTTTGTTTGTTTATTTTTTCAGCTCCGCATTTGACTGGATTTATTTTTAGATTGTTTGTGAGGATACTAGAAGCTCCGCTGATCGGCCCTATCATAATTGATGTTTTGAAAAAGCAAAATAAAATTGAGGAGGTTTGTGTTTTGTAGCTGAAATTAGTGACTAATGTATATTCATACGTCTCACAGTTAACGGTGTTTTTGTTTCAGTTTGTCATTATTGTCTATGAACAATACTTGAGTTGAGAATGCTGGGCAGTAGCATAACAAATTGACTAAATGTTGTACGTCTTTTTTTTTATTATTATTATTATTATGACAGATATTGCAGCACACCGTGATACCTGAGGAGCCCATGTTTAAGCCTGAATATCCACCTCAAGGTGGCTCCCTCTCCTCCTCTATGAATGCATTGCTTCTTTTCAATATTGCAGTCTCAGTATAATTATACGCTAGATTGCAGGCTGGTTTATCTGTTGGATTTACTAAAATGTGAAGTTCTTTGATGAGAATGGGATAGGAGGAACAAAATTCCCTTAGATAATGGATATTAGTCCTTGTGTCAAATTATTTGCATTGCATTTGATGACTTTTGCTTATAATATAACCTGCCTTGATGTTTGTGATGTTACTTTAGAAGCGGAGTCTGGTGTTGTTGTCCTTGAAGAAGATGGGAGACCTGAAGATCGAGTTATGTCTGCCTTGCAGTGTCTTCCACATTATGATGTTGCTGAATTATGGGAAAGTTCACATGCATCCTTTCGGTACTGGAAAATACGTGACTATGCTCATGCTTTTCGATCTAGAAAAGTAACCCCATCCATGGTATTCACCTTTTGTTGGTATCGACTGAGTACAATTTTGTCTTCTCTTTATTCAAATTAAATTGTAAAATGAAACAATTTCACTTTGAATTTATAGGTTGCTGAGCGCATCATCTCCATTATAGAGGAGAATGGAAGAAGTAAACCTCCTATACCACTGTTGATATCCTTTGTGGCTGCAGAAATCCGAGAGCAGGCCGCAGCATCTACTCAGAGGTTTGAAGCAGGTAATCCTGTATGATTCTAATGTTTATGTGATGAACATGAATGAATGAAAGGTGAAGGAGGAAATTGCATATACGTTCCACTATGCTTTCTCTTTCTAGCTTGATTGTTGTGTTGTGCAGTTTGTTTGACATGTGGTTCCTACTACTTGTATTTTCAATTTCCTGGCTTTGTTCAGACACACAATTATACAAGTTACGTTCTTGGACTTTGATAATATAGGAAATCCATTATCGATATTGGATGGAATTTTTATGGCCATCAAAGATGACATTGATTGTTATCCTCATCCATCTAAGGGTAAGTATATCCCGTCTAAGGGCACGTATATCTTTGCACAATATTTTGTCCAGTAATTGAAAAAAGCCTTGCAATTTTCTTTTGACGATGACAGGTGCATCAACATGGATGCATGAGGTGCGCACTGTAAAGAAGGATGCAGTTTGTGTTTCAAAACTGCGTAGCTGCGGTGTCATATTCGTAGGGAAAGCAAATATGCATGAGTTTGGAATGGGCACAACAGGAAATAATCCTAATTATGGGTATGTTTATAATATATTGTTAATTTAAATATGATGTCCCTATCAACATAATTATCTCTTGTTCTACCTAATATATTTACAGGTTTTAAATTTAGTCCATTCTTCCTTCTTTCCATATCAGGAGACAAGTAAATATATTAACAAATGTCTTTGTGTTGTCATTCACTTCACTTGTTTTTCATCTTTTTTATTTGAAACTTAAGAACCATTATTGAAAGACACAAAATGTGATATGTCAATATGATAGACTTCTGCCCATAACAAAGTTGTGTCAATTATCATATAAAGATGTAGAAGAGTAGCCTGGTATTGCACCCTCGTGTAAAATGAAGAGAGCTTGAGTAAGGGGATATGCCAACGTGACAGTTACAAGCATGTAAGGAGTCTGTTGAAGGGACTAAAAGGAAGGAAGGGAGCGGGGTTGGGTTGGTAAACAGGAACTGAGTGTGGAAATAGGCGTGAGGTTAAAGGTCTGTCAAATGACCTGAATTGTCTTTTCTTCTTTGATTTCTGTTGTTTCTTTCTCAGTTTTATGCAATTACTGTGCCTTATTCCCTAGTTATGTGAATTGAGAAGAAGTTTCTATCACAAGGACACGTGTCAAAGACCTCTAGGAAGTAAAGGAGAGTTTTCCGCACCATTATTTCCCCTGAATCTCTTAACCTTGAAAACTGAACTGTTTGGTTTGCTTCTTGTGTTCATCAGAATCAATCTCTGACAATTACTCAACTAATTTTTCGTGATTTGCAGAACTGCAAGAAATCCTCATGCACCTGATAGGTATACTGGTGGGTCTTCTTCAGGTCCAGCTGCAATTGTTGCTTCTGGAATATGTTCTGCTGCATTGGGAACAGATGGTGGAGGTTGTACAAATCTAATGTATTAAACTAATTTTTTGGTTCTATCTTTTGTATGTAATTAATTTTTAAAGTTTTTGAAAAATGGCAGGTTCAATCCGTATTCCTTCTTCCCTTTGTGGTGTGGTGGGATTGAAGACAACATATGGGCGGACAAGCATGGAAGGGTAATTTATTGTACTTTTATGATGGGTCAATCATTATTAGTTCTTGTGTAGTATTTGCTCCTTAAAAAAGTTTTTCTTTTTGTACTTTTGTACCACATTGTAGCAAAAATTATGATTTGTGATCCTATTCTTACTAGTTGGGGTTAGGATTTTGACCATTTCCTATATGAAATGAAATTACTATTTTCTCACTGGGCATTCACATCAAAAGACAAGACCCTGAGAAGTTTGGTAAAGGGAGAAGAAAACCATGGTTGAAAACTTAGTTAACAAGATATTGAAGAAACTCCTTTATGACTAATTGAAGAAAGTCTGTTGTATTGGACTTAAAATACATGAACCAAATATCTCATGACTGAGGGAAAAAAATCAGTAGTTAAATTTCTCACATTGAAAATACTTCTGTTTCCGTCTTAGCTTATTTATTCAATGTACCATCAGATGGTGATGGTATGAAAGTATCTTACTTTATCAGTTTATCTGAATGACTAAAATCTAAGTGACTGAAGGCTCTGCCAGTTATTTGAGTTTACTGGTCAATATTCATTATAATATAGGGCAATTAGTCTGGTCTTCCAAGTGGTGAAGAAACTCTTTTTTGTTTGGATTTTTCTTCCTTTTGTGGTGGTTCTGCTTTTTATTGGCAGGCATTGTAATATAATGCAATTCTGTAGTTTCTATGAAATTTTCATTTTCTTGACTCTATTACAAGGCATTAGTGGAGAATAGATGAATAGGTATCGTGAAAGCAGGTTCTACCGATGTTAGCAACATTTTTCTATCTTTCAATATTGAACCGGATGCATTTTCTTGTCGCACTCGCTCAAGACTCTTTAAAATCATTTGATCCTCTCATTTGTTTAGCTAATTTCAAAAGGAAACATGCCTGAATAGTATGAAGTCTCCAAAATTTTGATGTGCCAGAGTTTGTGGAATTCACTATTCCGTTGGCTAGAATTAAAAAAGATATAGAAACAAATTATTTAGTTGTGCTAGAAAACAACTGAAGTGTTTGGCTAGCTAAATTTGTAATTTATGGAGCTTTCATCCTGTTTTTTGGTTTTATTTACAGGTCATTATGTGATTCTGGGACTGTGGAAATTATTGGTCCCATTGCTTCATCAGTGGAGGACGTCATGCTAGTGTATGCAATGCATACTTCACGCATTCTCTTTTATGCTTCCTTTTTCAGACTAACACGTATTTGGTTTAGTAATTCAGTTGTTGATATCGAGTATAAAACCCTTGTCAGTATGGCTTGATTTTTGAAGATATATAACAGATCTTTTGGTCCTAATGATTCAGGTATGCGGCAATGTTGGGGGCATCACCAGCAAATAGAATCAGTTTAAGACCGGTAAATTTTGTTGTTGTTGGAAAATTGCCTTAATTATGGTCACCCTAAGCCTGCCTTATTATGGCCTCTTTGGGCTGCCTTAACTGGAACCTCAAGTACACTAATTGCCTGAAGATGTGACCAATTTAGTTCTTATAAAGCTTGGACAATTCTCATCTCAAAAACTCGTTTTATTGAGTTGAATTAGGTCACAAGACTAAATTCAAGAATGAACTACATAGCTGATGTTGTGGATTGAGTTAGTCTCTTTGAAGTAATTTTTCATTAAATAACGCATAGTAGTTCTTGGAAAAATCCCTTAACAAAAGTTAGTAAAAAGAAAAACTATGATTGAACTTTGGAACATGGACCTCAGTCATTTAAAAGCACTAACTGAAAAGCGGATGTATCAAACCTACGAGAATAGATTGACATTTGGCAATTTCTCTGTCCCAGGCATAACCAAGTAAGCCCGTAACTATAATAACATAGTACGCTCCCCTTGTACTACTACTCTTTCAAAATCATATGGTCTCTTTTATTCCTCTAATTCTATGTTATGGATGTGTAAATGACATACAAAGTAATAAACAAACTCTTGAGTCAGTTATTCTATACTTTATTCTCTATACAAAATTTTGCCATTACTTAGTTTGACGCATACTTTTGTGTTGGTTGTAGTCACCACCTTGTTTGCCAACTCTGTCATCCAATGACTATTCAAATGCCTTGGGATCTTTAAGAATAGGGAAGTACACTCCGGTAATTGCCTTATCCTTTCCAATAGGTTTTGTGCAGTTTTATGTGACATACTTCTAAATAATATATTTATTCTTGTGAAGTGGTTTAACGACGTGCATTCAACTGAAATATCTGATAAATGCGAGGATGCACTTAATCTGCTGTCAAAGGAGCATGGTTGTGAAGTAAGTTCATCATTCTATCATGTGATGCACTAGCATGGTAGATTTAAACAGCGCTAAGTACTGTATATTTATTTGAAGATGATAGAAATCGTTATACCGGAGCTTCTTGAGATGCGAACTGCTCATGTCGTTTCCATTGGCTCTGAATGCTTGTGTTCGCTGAATCCTGATTGTGCGGACGGGTATGTTTGAATATATACTGAAACCTAGTACTGGTAATTTCATTTTGTAGTCCAATTGCTAAAAGACACCTTCTGATCTGTTATTAAAAGTCGTTAATATTTGGCTGTTGCTATGAAAGTTTATTGTGGTTTACTCTATTTCTTTGCTTCCATAGGAAATGTGCAAAATTGGCATATGATACTCGGACAAGTTTGGCACTTTTTCGGTCATTTACAGCAGCAGATTATGTTGCTGCTCAATGTATTAGGTGAGACAAGACTTTATATAAATATGACAATCTTATGACCTTGGAAAATGATATGTTACAATAGTAACAATATCTTGACATCCTTTTCGTATACAAGTACTTGAAGACATGTTATAATAATATAATAATATGGATGTTTAAATAAACAAGATAATTTTTAAATGTTATATTATTATACCATTATAATAAAGTTGTCAAGTAATTGTATCTTAAATAAAGGGTGTCAAAGTATCATTTTTCAATCTTTTAAATTAATTACCATCACAGCAGATTGAGCAATGTAAACCATACTAAAAATGTGTTTGTAGATTCTAAAATTTATGGTAAATGTTTCAGACGAAGGCATATGTATTACCACATGGAGATTTTCAAGAAAGTGGATGTCATAGTAACTCCGACCACTGGGTATGTATAACATGGTAGAGTTCTCCTTAGTGTAAAGGGCACCTGCACTTTACCAAATTCAGTTCAGTTGATCTAAAGCGGGTTTGCTTTCTTTTATAATTATTTAAATGGTTTGGGAATTAGTATTTTACAATATTGATAACAGTGTATATGCTTGATGGCATTATTGGTATGATTATAGATGTATTTTCATAATAGCATAAAGTTCTACTTATTTTTTTTTTATAGATAAATGAAAAGACACTTGAACCCACGACTTATGTGTTCTTCTTTTCTATTTTTTCCACCAAGTCATATGTTTCTTCCATCCAAGAAAGAAAAAGATTGAAAGACAAACGGTCCTATCAAATGTGATCGTCTCTGGTCTGTTCTATTAGTAACAGCTCTTATGGGTTATTTATTGATAATTTTGGGGAGGATGGGACTGAAAAACAAAGATCATTGACATGGAAATTTTAAAAAGTTCAACATCTTATTTTGGATGTAAGGTTTTGTTGTTTTGGCTGAAATACTTGATATGGAAGTACTGCACCTGAACTGTCTTTTGTTTATAACAGCATGACAGCACCCATAATACCTCCTAGTGCTCTTAAAAGTGGTGAAACAGATATGCAGACTACAGGTAATCAATTAGCGTCACCTTTAAGTCGCAGCTTCATGATACTTTTTCTTCTGAAATGATTTCCATTGCAGCATTGTAATTAACCTTATATCCGATATCACACACTGTTACAGTGTCATAATATAAAGGACAGTGCAAATTTATAAGCACTTTTGGTGTTCTCTTGTTAAAATTAATGTTTCCGGTAACTAATGATTACCTTAAATGAGTTAGGAGACTTTAATTTTTATTAGAAAACTGTATCAGAAGTATATAAAATTACACTGAAGTTTTGTAATTAAGTTTTTTAATCTAACACTGACATGTGGATGATTTTCTAACATTACATAGAACCTTCATTAACAATGACCCTGAATTAAAATAAAATTGTATTCTTTATTATTTAATTTGAGAGCTTAATATAATAATATAAAGAATTTATCTAAGTATTGCCCGAAGTAAATTTCTCCGTTGATACAACATGAGTGAGTGATCTTTTGAACTTGTAGATAAAAAAAATCAAAGTGTCACCAACTATAGCCGTAAGACTTTGAATCCATAAACTATTTTATCAGGAGTAGAAGAAGTTCAAGTTCAATGTTGGTGGCAATTATTTACACTGAACATTTGGTACTCCAGTTGAGCAGACCTTAGTACAAAACATGTTTAAAATTTTTGGGATTGGGTTTGTATTGAGACAATGGTCTCTTAAATCATTTTTCCTTATTAGAACAAAATCATTCAAGACCGGTCGAAGTAAAGTGTCATGCCATGATTACGACTACTCTGCATATTATGTAATAACTTTTCTCTTTACATGTGTTAACTCAGTTTTCTTTTTCAGCTAACCTTATGCAGTTCGTTGTTCCTGCAAATCTTCTGGGGTTCCCTGCCATTTCTGTCCCGGTGAGTGTCTGTCATGAATAATGTTTGTTATTTTGTTATGAAGTTAAAGGCCATTATTATAGTTAATTTTGAACAATATTTAGTCAGTTTGGATAAATTTCTGAGCAAGTGTTTATAAGATTAGAAAATAAAACGAATCAACGAAGTATAATGAATTCTGCTCCTTACATTTGTTAAAACCAACTTAATTGAATCAATGCTAAACTCTTGTGTTCTCCATAATAATTTATAAGGACTGTTCTGTAACTACGAAATTTGTATGTCTCAATTGAGAAGTTTCGATAAACTAAAAGTTAATCCAAACTGGAAACTTATCCTATACAGTATAATTGTACCAACTTTTTCTGCAGATTGGTTACGATAAAGAGGGACTTCCAATAGGTTTGCAAATAATGGGTGGACCATGGGCGGAAGCCACTATTCTGCGAGTAGCCTCTGCAGTTGAGGTTCGTACATTTTAATAAGGCCTCCCACTGTTTATATGTGATATATAACTTATTTTTGTCATTCTGCATATTTTATTATGATTTTTTTGGGTTAAAGTTGTTCCTAACTTGTTCAGAAACTCTGCGGCGAGTCGAAGAAAAAGCCCGCATCATATTATGACGTTCTGAAGGCCAACTGAAGCTAAGATGTTGTTGCTGCATACGGTTTATAAGTGGCTGGATTTATTATTTGGGGAATCGGCATCCATTACAGCAAATGCTTTGTGCTTTCATACTCCGGGCATCCGATTTTTCCAAACGATTTATGATTTCATAAGTTCATGGGAAATAATTTATGCAGAGAAGAGTGGTAATAATTTAAAGACAAAATCAAGCATCACTTAAAAAACCATGACTAAAAGTAATATGTCCATTTTATTTCATAATAGTGGAAACACGTGTGTTCTTCCACTTTTTTATCATAATCATTAAAAGAAATAATATAAAAATTAATAATTTTTATAACTTTATTCTAAATATGTAATTAATATTTAAAAAAACAATTATGTAATTTAAAAATTAAAATAGTAAATTAATTGATACTAATAAAGGTAAGCATAATTTTATTATAGTTATAAATTTTAAAAAATAACATAATAAAATAATTTATATTAATAAGAGTAGATATGAGACTATCAGTAATTCTCTTTATTAATAGGCATAAAAATGTATCCCACAATTATTCATTAATTAGAAGTGACAGTAAATCTAAATTTGTCCATCGACCTAAGCTTTACATTAATATAATAAAATGGATTGATATTTCTTATACGTCAATCCGTTCCAAACCCAGCCTACCAACCCGACATGCTAGAAGCGGGATGATCTAGTTTATCAATAAAATTATGTTTTTTTCAAAAATATCCTTTTTATTTTGTGTTAAAATATACAAATAAGTTATACTATTATAATTTAAATTATTAAACATAATAGAAAATTTTAACATGTATAACTAATTATCTTTTTAACTTAATCGATTCAAGATATTAATTAACTAATTAAAAACTCATATATATAAATTACAACAAAAATTTGGTACTCTAGATGAGGTTAGAACTTTCAAGCTGCCTACTTATGATGGGTCAATAGTAAGTAAGGTTAAAACGGGTCATTTTGTTTCCTCTATCGTTAATTGAGTTATTATTTGTTAACCTACCATAAGTATTTATAATCACAAGCGAACATATACATTCCACGTCACAGTCAATTGTCATAACTCAAGATTCATTTAAGAATGAGTTGGTTGGACAAGTATTCCATAAGCAATTTTAATCATGATTTATGAAATATAAAATACATAAATTTCTACATAACCTTTTAAGCATCCTGAAGGTCTCTTGCCTGAATTGCTGTGGTCAGGGCATCCTATCCTGTCACACTACAAGGTAAGAGATAAATCAAAAAATCTCGACTGATGAAAGGGGGCTCTTAAAATTGTTTAGAACGTATTCATACCCATCAACAATGACTACAGAGCGAAGCTCACAGTTGGCAAAGCTGCAAAGAATTATTGAAACCAGACAATTATTTCATATCGCTGAACATGTATAGACGCGCCAGTTACATGAACGTCAGCCGATGTTTAAAAATTTAAGGCACCGCATGAAACAGCATACAAGACTGAAAACAACGGGAATGGTGCTTTTTGAACTAATGCAAACAAAACCGGTGGGAACTAAATTGTTGTGAAATCCATGAATAACCAGTATGTTTTCATTTAAAAAGGATTACAACAATCAACTCAGTTCGCTCTAGAGGATGTGGATTACAAATAACTACATGCAAGGCATCGGTGAACTTACAGCTTTGATAATTCCTTCTTCTCCAAGTGATGGCTGTAATTTCCAAAAGCACTCAGAGTGTGAAACAAAAATGCTCTGTGCGTCACAATTGCTATCTCCTTCTCTTTTCTTGTCCCCAACCTGTGATGGATGGAGTGAAAAGTAAAGTGGGGAGTTACACATATGAAGAGATCATGCTGGATGGCAATTTCCAGTTAGATAAAAATCATCGAAGTTATTAGGAAAAAAACAAGAATATAAGGAAAATTTATATAAAGATAACTTTCAATATTAAAAGATATAAAACTTCGTATTTGATGGCATGTTTCTAAAAGGGTATTTGATAGTAAATTCAAGTGACAAAAACATAAAGAGAAAAGCAAAGTTACAGGAAGAAGGAATAATATTTATTGTGCTTTTCATAACAAATTGCATAAATCTTTAAATACCAATAATCACTAGATATACGAATTAATATAGCCAACAATACATCTGCTCCAATAACATAAAATAGTCTCTAAGAAGTTATCTATTCATTTTTCACAAAAGTGTGATAGACACTAATGATTCCCGTGACAGCCTCTTAGGAGAAGATTCACACATTACTCAGCAGTTTCTATCGACTACTAAAAATACTAGACCTGAAGGCAACATTGATTTCAGGAAAGACAATTTGATCTTATCTTTTTATTATAGAGAAGATATATACTATTCTAGTGTCTAAAAAGTAGGAATATACCAAGTATTAACTATGTAAACATAAGTTCAATTCTACTAATACTGTTCTAGTGTGATTCCCAAATTCAGTATAGCTGAGTAATATTTTACCAATAGATATCGTTCACAATAGGAAGAGAAGGTCAGCTTACTTTTCGAAAAAAGCATGGAATAATCACATGATTCACATCTACTACGCATGACTCTATGCAAATTATTCTCACACAAGTTCAAAGACCCGAAAAGGTAGTCCTCAGATACCTCTAAGACTTGGATATGTTCCTCCAATGTCACGGCTCCAACAACTAAGTGTTCACACAAATAGGGTGTTCTGTCCCGCTTCTAGGTCGTGGTTACTATGCACGATAAGGGAGATAAAGCTTTTTTTTTTTTAATCAGATTCACCTGACTGTAATGTACCATTTGGCAATGTTAAATGTGAATAGCATTATGTTCCGTAGGTTGGATCTAGTGTTCTAGTAGTCATATCTAATCTAGCAGTGGTGGGGTTGAAGGAGTTGGTCAAGCTATTTAAAGCCCCGGGGAAACAAAAAGTATAAAACAACCGGTAACTGAATCGTACCAGTTCATGAACTTCAGCCCTCTAGATGCAATTTCTTCTTTTGTCTCTCTAACATCGGTCTTCCACCAAGTATCCTCATTACTGTCGATCTGAAAAGAAAATAAAAAGTGACTGAGAACAAATATAATATGCCATAGTTTTGTACAGCGAAAGAATAATGATATCCGTCTTCCATGAAATCATAAACCACAAGGACGCATAACGTGAAAAAGTGTAGTTACTTGCCAGTGAAAAATCAATTGCAGGAAAGAGAGATTGATACTCGCTGATGCTTCTTCTTTTGTCGCAGGGATGAACCCCCTGCATGAGAAAACACATGAAGAAATCTGTAAAGGTTCACATGATGACCTCAATAACAAGCTTAAGGAAGCTTATATAAAAACTAAAAAAATGTACTAATATTGTCTGTAATATAAACATAAAATAGAAATTCTGACAATATTGTGGTGGGGAAAGTAAATGAAGAAGCAACCTTTAACCTTTTTAGTGATTTTACATGAAACCCAGATTCAAATTTAATTTGTGATTTCATATTTTTATACATCAATATCCAATAACCTTGTAAAATAATCTCAATCTTTCATAGAAAAATATCAAAGTTTATTGAACAGGATATTTCACATTTTTATTTCATTGAAGTCTTTATTAGAAATAAAAAAATGAAAATCATTTTATTCAATTTGTGTAAACGCCAACTAGCAACACCAGCTAAATGACTAAAGTTTGCCAAGCTTTTCCATCATGTATCAGTATGCCTTAAAATTGTGGCCTTGCTAGAATAAACCTCATCAAATAAACCATCAGAGTGCAAAACAAAAATATAATTAGAATTACCATTTTTTGAAGTGAATTATTTTTGCAAACAAAATTAGACTAGAATAAGATGGGAATAATTTGAAACTTGTGTCTTAAAAGAGTTGTGTAAATTTACACATCTGTGAAAGCAGAGTTATGTGGTAGATTAATTGTTGACTAGCTTACGAAAGAAGCTGACAATTGGGAAAGAAAACAATTTCTACCATGGTAATATGTGACATGGAACTAATAAAAAGAAACATTATTTTATAAAGATAATAATAGAGAGAAACATTATTTATTGGACACCAATGTGAAAACAGCCTCAAGGTTGTTTGCTGTGCTGTCTAAAGTTCAGAGCATCTAAACTTGAACATTTGGAACGCAAAGATGTATTGCACTAGGAAAGTCATTGGGCTATGAAGAATTCTGGATAGTTAAGGGTTGTGATCAAGGACAGACTTCGATACCATCTTGAATTTGAGCCATGCCTAACTTAAGCCCTAAAAGTAGTTCATCATGTGAGGATTGGCTAAGCCTTTATAAGCTTTATGTTGGCCATACATTTATAGTCAATATGAGATCTCAATAACAACAACAAAAACAACAATAACAGATATAGTATTTGACACATGCATGCATGAAACCAGCCTCAATGTTGTTGGCAATCTGAACTTATTTTCAATGCACTAAAAGCTCAATTTAAATATTCCTCTTCCTCCATCCTTCAATCTCAGTGCCTAACATTAAATGTTGGAAAAAGTCTATAGACTGGGAAGTGAAAACATTTTGAATTCCTCCCGCCCCCTTTTAGTTACAAGATATCCATTTTTTTGAGACTTGCCAAAGCCGTGAAGGAGAATGAAATTTCGCTGTAGTACATGAATCAATATGATACGTAATTGTCTCCTAGAAGAACGTCTTAATTTATAGAAAAATGTTAGATTGTAAATTCACATACCAGACGTTCCCGACAAAGTTCAACAGCAACAATAGGAGGGCAATTCAGACTCGAAATTGCAGCACGATTGCTGTTTCCTGCATTTTCCACCATAAGAGGTAGCACATCTGTTCTATCTGTGTAACCCTCACCACCTCCAAACACTCCAACAGCAGTTTGTAGTGTCCTAAAACCTTACATATTTTGGCATTTCAGACAATTCATAAGAAAAATATTCCAATATGAAGTACATAAGCCTAGAATATCAAAATATATAACCCAATACAGCCTTATTCAACCAATGCATCCTCATTCACGAAGACAATCCATAACAGGAACAAGTTAGAATAATAATTTCTAGGCTTAATTAAGTTTTAAGTACCTCATAAATTTGCATATTTCCAATTGAGTTTGTAATAAAAGTTTTCTAATGTCCAAAATTCTTTTTATTTCTACTTAAATACCCAACCATTTGATTTTGTTGTTAACGGAATGACATGACCACTTCTTTTATCTTCCGGTCTCCAATTCAATGATCAACTTTATCTTTCCGTCTCCAATCTCCTCCAAGACAAAAAAAATTCCCATTTAAAGAGACGGCAATTACATTTTGCCGCAATAATTTCTACCTGGAATACCAGGTCCAAGGATTTGCTGCACATGTTATTATTTAAACGATTAAGTCACACCAATGTTCAAAATGTGCAAATTTAAAGACTGCCGATCTGATGTTGCTTCAAAGTAGTCAGACACAACCATAGTCCACAGTTATCAATCAATAAAAGCTGATCGTGTTGCACAGTGAAGATACAACAAATATAAACACAACACACATTTACATTGCAAAATAGTGCAGTGCTCCCATACCAAAAAAAATTCCCAGAAAACACAGAGGAGGTCTAAGCCAATTAAAAATTAGAAGAAAGAAAAGCATGCCATGCCCACATGACATGGGAAATTTGTGAAAATGAAAAATGAATAATTACCCGATCTTCTGAAGATTTTTTTTGTTTTTGTACAAGAGTTTAGAAATTAAGTATTCTTATATTAATAAAGAGACATATCTCAATCCATATAAAGCATTTGAATCGCACACTAAAGAAGCAAACGCATGTTGCTACCTCAGTAAAGGAGATACTATGACTAGATCAATCTTCTTCATAATCCCAGAATCACGAACATGCTTTCGCAAATTGTCAACCTGTCAGAAGCAAAAAATATTACACATTCATGACAGTAAATAATATTTTCCCTCTCTAAACCACATCATGATTCATGGCATGTGAGCTTCTCCCTTCTGAGAATGTTTCACACAATAAGTTGCGGTGCTTTACCTCTTGCCAGCCTAACGGCGTAATATGAGCATCAAAATATTCAGGTTTCATGTATGCGTCGTAGTTCTTATCTCCCTCCACATTGTGGATCCCCTGTCCGTGCCTGACCTGGACATATGCGTTTTATAAGTAGGTAGTGCCTTAATTTGCATAGTGCAATCTTAAATGTACTTGATAATGAAATATATAACATGTCAGCTACAAATTCACAAGGGAGACAGTATGTTGACTGAAAACTTGAGTTAAATTCCAATACGAACCAGGTGAATGGTTTTGCAACGGTGCAAAGGAAACACGCATGGACCACCACCACCGCAATCCATAGTCTCTGACAGGCCTAGCAAACATTCACGCACCAGAACAGAACGGGAAGTAAAGCAAAATATATAACATCAGAATCCAAGCGAAAGTCGGAACGACAACATCAAAATTAAAAAAAATAAAAATAATACCGTAATCATTATTTTTCCGAACTAGTAATTCACTAAACAATGAGTTATGCACATGAAATCACGTCGAGAGCAAGAACAATTGCAGGAAATCTAAATTAACATGCAATTCAACAATTATCAGTAGATTGTTACAGTTGAATCAAATCGATAGGTTGCAATCATTCAATTATTTGTATCCTAATTCTCTGATCCTGCTTCGGTAGATCGTCTGTTCTCACACCAAATATACCTAAAAGTGCTTCTCTGACACGCGCAAACTACGGAAAGCAGAATTTGAGTGGCCATTGGAAGAGAAGGAAAAGCGATGTGAGTGAGGAGGTAGCTTACCAGAGAAGCAGAGAGCGGAACGAGGAGAAAGGAGCGGAAATGAGCGGCGACGAAAGCGTAAAGAAGAAGCAAAAGATGGCTTCAACGTTGAGATGCTGCAATTCACACTAACTGTAACTGTGCTCATGCTCTTGCCGCTGACTAGAACAACCTGCTAAATAATATTAGTTTGATCTTCCTTTTCGTGATGTTGATACCAGAGTTATAAACATGTTACACTACACGATAATTTCAATAACTATTCATAAAATACAACACTTTTAAGAGAAAAACGTTAAAATTAAATTAGAGAATAAAACGTTAAAATTAATTAAAATAAAAAGATTTTTCATAATTTATTAAAAATAAAATAAAAATGTAAACAGCATTTTATTTGTATAATATAATAAACATATTACTTCATTAGATTGCATGGTTAAAAATGAGTTAATTGTTGTATTTAAACTATTTTATTATCTTATTAATATTTTTATATTTTAATTAAATAAATAACGGATTAACTAAAATTAATAATGCAGACTAAAAACAAATATAAAGAAAATGTTAGATATCTAAAGATAAAGATGACAAAAATATTTTGAGAACCGAAATTAAATTTACGACTTAAAACATTTTAAATTTATGACTTGAAACATTTTAAATTTGCGCCAAGAAAGAAACGCTTATGATTTAAAAATTTTCATGTTACACTGGCACATTTCATTAAAACTTTATTTATAAAAAGGCAAACCTTATCTTTATCTTTTCGAAATTTATGTCAATTGATTATAAACTTGTTTATCTAAGCTTTGCTAATTAATTACGAATTTTAATACACTAATAATTAATAAAAAAATATCGTAAGACTCTAAAAAATTGACGGTGATAGTTGTTTAAAAATATGATATTATGTATTCAAATAATTGAGTTTAATGTGAATTAGAATTACAAATATCTTTATAGATATATTTTATACCATTTTAAACATTTTTAATATAAAATTATTTTCTATGTTTTGGATACTTGGATTAAGAAATTAAAAAACCTAATTTAAAATACACTCTGAATTTGAATTTCTATATTATTGAAATGTGCTGTAGTTTTCTAGATTATGTATTTCGATAACGTTCCTTTCTAAGTATACATCTTTTCTAAATTCAACGGTTTATAATATATTTTGAAATTATACAAAATCAAAAAGGTATTTTAAATTATTTGAAAATTTAAAATATCTTTCTCTATCGGAAACGTATTTTAAATAGTACAATTCAATATATATAAAAAATGAACATTTCAAAATATATTTTTAAATTACAAATTAATTATAATTTGGAGTATGTAACACAAAATTATTTTTATTTATTAATAATTTAAAATTTTTCCGTCTATAAGATATTATATCATCCAGAATATTTCTGTTTTACAGATAATTTTAACTTTTTCAAAGTAACATAAAAAAACTTAAATATATGTTTGATCTCTATTGTTCTTAAAATTATTCCATTTAGTTTTTATTTTCGTTACGTGGTTACTTATGTGTTACTTTGATCCTTATTTTTGTTCTTTAAAAAAATTATACATTTGATGTATGGATAATTTTGTCGTTTTGAAAGTAGCTCGAAAGAAATTATGGGCTGATAAAAATCCGGAAATCCACAAAATGGAAACATACCTTAAATCTCTCGCTCCTAAACAAGAACATATCAGTCCAATCCATCTATCCAAATGGCTCTGAAAATTCGGTTCACCTCCCCTCTTTTCTGCTCCGCCTCGCCCGTCACTCTCTCCACCCACAAACTCATCACACGAATCTCGTGCACCGCCTCTGGTGACGGCGGCATCAGCGACGCGAAGTTGGCGTCCGAGTTTGCGGTTAGGGTTGCGAGATTGCACGCGCAATCGTTGCAAGCGGATGAGGCCATGAGCAAGAGCAGAAAGCTTCTATTTGGAGAGCTGTGCGAGTATATGTGCCTCAACGAAGAGCAGGCCCAACATAAATGGAGCAGCATGGATGAAGAGGAGAAATTGGTTTTGGTGAAAGCTTTTCTTAAGGAGTGGGGTTCGCATTTTCATCCCTTGTCCGCGAGGTCCACCAAAGAGATGTTGGAGGAATATCTGCGACAGGGGAACGGACCTCCCAAGCCTTCTAGTTCTTCCTCCTTCTTTTCGGGACTCAATAGGATTATTGGTTTTCCGTAGACAGTTACTCCATTTAGTTGGACTCCATACTTCAATTTGGTTCCTTGTAATTTTCATTTTCTCTTACAAATAAAAAAATTGAGCATGGGGTTGCATGCCGTTATAGAAGAAATGTACATTTTTATGCAGTAAAATTTGAAGAGTTAAATGGTAGATGGTCTGAATTCGTTGATGGCCTGCTCTCTAGGTTACAGCATTTCAGTTTAGTTGTTCATATTTCATGTATCTTATAACCATCTATTGTCTATTTCATGATATTTGGAGTGAAGGTGTTCATCTATAATTCTCCTTGAAGGACTAGTTAAAAATTAAGTGCAAAGATGCCAAGTTTAGATATATTCTTTTAAATTGAAAATTCTTACATAAAATACTTTCTCGTAATACGCTAAAAAAAAAAAACATGTTAACCCGCTAAATAGTTAGGACATGTAGATCTAAATTCATTTACAGCTGAATACTAATTAATCAACAGAGCTACATGATTAAAACCACTGCGGCTGTATCTAATCGCTCACGTCACAAAATCCATTGTCATTAACTAGCGCTTTGAATGATTCCATGCTGAGTATAGTCCAAGCAGTGGCTGCTTTGAAATCCATATAGTAGTGCAATCATATAGTACATATAAATAGCTGTATGCCATCGCAGTACACAAGTCTGTAATTTTGTAGCACTAAAATCAATGAAGCATCTGAATAGTAGTTGAAACAGAAGAGCGAGAACGGTAGAGTGGACGGAGCTCCCGGCTATATAGACAGGTTCTTTCAAGTTTTATTCAGTCGTTGGTCTTATCAAAAGTAACAGATATTTGGAATATTTATATACAACCAGAAAGCTATAAACGATGTATTGCACAAATGAAATGTACGGAATACAAACATCATCAGAAATACAGTTGTCTGCAGTGTGTAACTGTCGCTTCGGCTGGACAATATGGACACTTGAATGTTCGGGTGCTGTTTTTTGATAACTTCATAATCGATTGCTTGCAAAGGACATGTAAGCATGGCAACAGCATTGGAGGATTCTCTTCACTTCCTTGGTCCCTACTCACAGGGCAAACAAAAATCGAGTGAAACTGAAATTCCTTACCCAATTCTACAGGCACCGGCAACTGTTTCATTTCCTGCCACTCCTGCTTCTTTGCTGCCATTACATTTGCAAGCTTTAACAGGGTAGGCAACCCCTCAACTCCTGCAGCAACTGCTACACTCAGTGGGTTCTCATAGGACTGCCCCAAGAGAGTGCAGAACTGCCGTGCGAGCTCTTCAGTTGTCATCTCCCAATGAATTGGGGACATCAATTCAGAATAAGGGGAGCTCTCTAGCCTTCCTGCATACAAGAGGCAACCCATGAGCTTTGGGAACTCGTCCTTGTTGAGGGAAGCAAAAGGAGCAAGATAAGTTCGGGCGTATTTTAATGCATCAGCTCGCGTCCCATTTTGCAGGACCTCTACAAACTGCAGTCTGTGAATCTTAAGCTCAAGATTAGAACCAATATGATCAAGTTTCTCTCTATTAGCAGAGACCCATGTCAGAGCAGGCTGAAGGTTTTTCTCCCTCATAGCTGCAATAATCTGATGCATTTCTAAAAATTGAGATCTAAGTGCAGTTGCATCAGGCTCTCCAGCCTCATTAACCACGCTATCTCCAAGATCAAATAAACCTTGACGGTAAAAGTGGTTCGCAATGATCTGATTGATAATACGAGTATCAAAGTCCACATTTCTGTATGCCTTAGATATGTCAGGGTTTAACAATTTTTCAAGGAGCTTTTGATACTTGCTAATACTTGCGTTCAATTCCTTATTTGAACCTTCCAACTGTTGAAGTGGTCCAATAGCATTAATCTTGAACTTAAGTTCTGTGAGAACGGATTTCTGGTCAACAGGAGAAGAGAGGTCACGGGATGACTGAATTGTTGCCAGTGCCTGCTCAATTTCACGCCCCACCTGGTCAACAACTTCCTGAGACTTGGAAGAGGATAATTTTTGCTTTTTTGCTACACGATCAAATGCATCTTTGATGCTACTCAGCTCCATCTTTATGCTCAGATCACAAACTCCTACAAAAAACGATACAAAGAACAATAAATCCTGTTCAGAAAGACACAACATACGGTTTTTATAGTGTTAAGGCTAAGAATGTAGCACTACACCATCACAGAACCATACACTAGCAACCGTTATAGTCCCCCATAGACAATTGTTAGTGCATGTTTGGAACGAATTTACATTAAACATAACTAGCTTTTTGGTAAAAGCAACAGAAATGTTGCTTCTGTTTTGGTGCATTGGGGAGTGAAATTTTCCCTTCAATTGCATATCCAAACATGTTGTTACTAGTTACAACTTAGAAGACCTTTTTAGAACTAAAGCAGTATAGCCACATTTTCAACCCAAGAAGTCGAAACTATTTGCATATTTGAAGTTGAAACTACAGCAATATACACTCACCTTAGTTCAATCGATATTTGAAGGGAACAATAAGTTCAAGCTGTTTATAAAACATCAATACAAAGAAGTGACCTACCAAAGATGTTGAAGCCCTATAAGCTCAACAACATGTATAGAGTTTGTGTTCACCTAAGTCTCAAAATAACAGTATCTGGGAATCTTAAACTGGATATGTTTTCTTATGTAAAATGGCCACTTAAACTATGGGCAAGCAGAAATATATACTAAGATGATCCTCCAACTTTATTTATAATCTTGAATGAGAAAGACTCAAAGCTAAATGTTGTACAATGTCTGCTAAATCTTCCTCTTATGGAAGGTTGAACAAGAAAAAAACTTACAGAAGACAAAGGTGTTACAATTGTCACTAGTAGATAACACCAGCAAGCAACTAGTGAAGGGAAGGAGGGAGCACTGAACTGAAAAAACAAATAAGCTAGAAATTTATATCGATAATAGCATCAGAAGTAAATGTAGATCTGCATAAAAACAGTATCAAGAGAACAATCTTAAACGTTTCAACATACATACATATACACATCAAATTCAGCCAAAGGATAAGATTACTGACTTCTTAAGTGAAAATGAAGTATCATGGCGATAATTGTATGGCCAAATGTCAGCAAAAAATAATGGAATAATGTAATAGGTAAGTTTCAAGGTCAAATTCAAGCCTAAAAGATCATCGATAAAATGTACCAATGAGAGCTGTTTCCTTGACAATAATTTTATCTCTTTTCTTCTTTAAAGCCATTATCTCATGTCCATAATTTGAAAATTAAAGGGTAGTTTCTTTTTGACATTTAAAGAATTCTCAGTTATACAAAGATTACAACTGGAAACCCAAATCGCATCATTATGTGTATTCCTAGATCATAAATGTAAATGAGTGATAAAAGTTGTTAAAAAAGGAAGAATTACAATCCTTATACAGGTTAATCAAAGAAATCTGAAACCTGAATCAAATAGTCTTATATCTTCAATCAATTAACAATGACAATGGTTCATCCATTTAGATTAATCATTATGTGGCAGCAAATATCTACAATCGTCAATTTGGCATTTTGGAGTTGAGCATGGAATTGAAACTTGAAACTGGAATTGTGTCTACTAACAAATTCTAATTTTTATATTTAGATGTCCTTCCAGAATTCAAATCACAAATTCCAAGAGCAGTCAAGGGAATACAAAATAACTAGCGTAAGTTATTTCCAAATCCTAAATAACACCCTGAAGTTGTCAATTCCTCACCCCCAACATTGTGCAACTGTTCTCCCTCTTTCCATTGTCACCACCACCACTGCAGGTACCTTCCTACCTTCCTACATCGCCACCAACCACCACTATAACCACGACTATAATCCTTACTACCGCCACCTCTGCCCTCATTATCATAGTTATTAGCAAACTTTAGATCTTACGATCACACAATTGAATTGAAATTGCACTTATAGTCCTAATTCCGTGTCAAACTCTGCATGACCATGCATAAAATCTATAATTCTAAACCAATTCCAATTGTCAGAATTGGAGTTAAGTTAAGATTACAATTCTAAACTATTATTCCAAATCCATCATCCTAACAAACTACTAATAGCAGTAATAATACCCATTGGTTTACTTTCAACATCCAATGAAAATAAAGCAACTAAGTTATTTGCCTACAATGACTTCACAAACTACATGACAAACTAAATACAAACAAATATATGTATTACAGTGTTCATGATAACTTACTGAAACTGAGACTTGCAAAGCCAGCATTGCACAACAAAATTTTCAAATCTATAATTTACTACAAGAGCTAAATAGTACATATAAGAGTATGCTTAATCTTTTCTACAAGAAAAAAATAAAAAGAAGGTAGAATGCAATATTTAAAACAGCAAATTTCTAAGCATCAGCTACAAAGCACGATGCTCAAATCTACAATTTATTAGGCACGCTTATTGGAAAAATCTATTTATAAAGAATCAATTTCACGACGGGTTTATATCAAAAATGGTAAACGAAGATTACAGTGTTCAAAGTGACTGAAACATTACAAAAATCAACACAGTTTACACAAGACCTAAGAGTATGAGACACTCCATTGTCAAAAGGAAAGCACAACACAACTCTTCAACGGCAGCAATCAAAAACCACAGAACTAAATCGGAAGGTGTAAGCAGTAAACAACACAGCATAAAAAACTGTTTATTTTCGATCACAATCCCTGGGAGCGAACAAAAGAAATTAAAAATTATAGGTAAAAAAAAAACCATTTCTATTCAAAATTCTACTTACTACGAACTTCGAAATCAAAATTATTAACATCTCAGGGAAGAAGGAAGCAAGAAAAACAAATCAAAAGTCGCATAAACTAACGAACGAAAATGAATTTATCGGTTATTAGTCATCGTTTTTTTCGGAGTAACTACGAATCGCGAAATAAAGTAACGGAAAAATAGAATAAATAATTCGAATGAGAGTGCGCGTTCTTGCAAACAGAAGAAGAAGGTTTAGATGGATTTGTGTTACCTGAGAAACAGTGTGAGGGAGAAAGCGAAAGCGTGTGCGATGTGAGGGAGACGAGACGAGACGAAGAAAGGAACCAGGCGTGCGACTAAAACGGGGTGGCCACCAGACACACGTGCGAAAACAAAAAAATCCTCTTCTGGACTGCAATTGCCCCTACTCTTGTGAATTTACTTTTAAACCCTTTGGGGTTTTGATGGATCAATTCATGTACATGATAATTGATCTATTTGTTCAGAGTTCGAGATCTGTGCAAGAGGATTTTGTGTATTTGAGAAGTAAGAATGGGCCTAAAGTGCAAGTCCAATAATGCCACGTGGCTTATTTGTGCAGATTAAAAACAAACAGCTATTATATCTAGCCTTTGGAGACTCACGTACTCAACAATAAATTGTCTTTTTCCTTTCATAAATCATATATATGGGTGAATAGTTTAAATTCATATCTAGGGTCTTTTTCTATAAATCTTTTAACCAATATTTCTGTAATTTCATTTAAAGTATTAAAAGGAAAGAGTTTACGTATTCAATGGTTTTAAATAGATAACCATATTTTAATTTTTTTTATCCATTTTTAATTTATTATTTCTATCACCAGTATTTTTATTTTTTTAATAATATAATGCGATAATTTAAAATGTTTGGAGTAATGATTTAAAAGTGAATTAAAATATTATTATCTTTTTAAATATAAAAGAAGATATTAGATGCAACTATTTAAGAATTTTTGTAAAGATAAAATAGTTTTAACTAAAAATATTTTTTATATTTTTGTAAGAGAGAGAAAATGAATAATGATGTAAGAAAATATTAAATAAAAAAAATGTGATGTTAAAATATCAATATTTAATATTTATCAGATAAAATAAGAAAACAATATGAATTACAATTAGGAATTTGATTAGGAATACAGAAACATGTGTTTCATTACTTGTTGAGTATCTCTAAAAATATATTTATGAATTTTTTATATTTGTGGACAATAATAAGTATTTACAAATACTTTTATATTTTATTTATTTTAAATTTTAATTAAAATTATTTAAAATAAAATGAATTTAAAACAGTATATTTTTAACTATGATTTAAATCAAATTATTTATTGACACAGATAAATTTTGTAAATTTAAATAAGTCCTGTAAAGATATAAATCGATTTTAGAAATTTAATTTTTATAAAATAATTTCAATCCCATATGCTTAAATATAATAAATTGAAATATATAAAATTAAATTTTAAATATGATTAATATATTTGTCACTTATAATTTTATTTTAATTATTTAAATTAAAAAATTCTTAACTATAATTTATTAACAATTATTATAAATTATTTGTTGGTAAGAGAACATGGTATATATATATATATATATATATATATATATATATATATATATATATATATATATATATATATATATTTTTTTTTATTAGTTATCCAGTTAATTCAGTTTCATCTAACTCTCGATAAAAGGTTTAATAAAGTATCTCAATCCTTAAAAGAACAATAGAGTTACTTTTGATTTCATTAATAATAAAAGTGTTCGCAGATAGATATTAATTTATTTTAAAATAAGTATAATATAATCAATAACCAATTGCTGATAAATGGATATTAATTTATTTTAAATTAATTATAATACAATTTATAACAAGTTATAGTAAAAATTTATATAACTAATTAATTTCAACTATAGATTTTAAAAATGATTAAATATGTTTTTTTTTAAAGTTATTTTCGAATATTTTGAATCAATCTAGGTATCGATCTCTTTGTAAATATAGATCTAGTTCTTTTAACTAGATCTTCTTAAATTTATCCAACGTTTCAAACATTTTAGTGTAATATTTTAGTTTGTTTACACTATTTGAGAGACACATGACTTTAATGGTAGTTGAGATATGCGTTTTAAACGTTAAATTAAACTTTAAAAAATGTGATTTAAAATACTAAATCTATGCATTTATGAAGATGTGAGACTATATTTGTTTAATGTAAGGCCCATTTTAATTGTTTTTGGTTTCAGCCCTAATATAGGTGGGCCGCCCTTGTAGTTGGGCCTAAGGCCAGCCCAAACACCTATACCCTTAGGTCTGCCCTAAACCTAAGGGGTACCCT
>Ga0214544_1004267_pt1 | contig 28834 bp, 15 predicted proteins | sample CNSS3metaG_FD_160074 | JGI IMG/M metagenome (GOLD analysis project Ga0214544, IMG submission 160074) | Root nodule microbial communities from cowpea collected in UCLA plant growth center, Los Angeles, California, USA - CNSS3 | ecosystem: Host-associated > Plants > Roots > Nodule | place: USA...
ATATTTAAAATAAAGGAAAATTTGATAATCTTGGTTTTTCTTGATTTAAATATAATTTTTAATCTATCACATTTATCAAATCACTCAAAAACTTCAACAAAATTTACTCTAAATCCTCTCACTTTCAGCTTTAATCCCCTTAAAGTGAAAGAGAAAGTTTCACACTCTAATCCACCTGAATTCATCATTTCCCTCTCCCTCCAATCAACCTTGACGGAGAGAGGTGAAAGAAATGGGTAATTCGTCTAATTCACAATCATCTCTATTATGCAATGGTTTGAGGGTGATATCAAGATCACAATTATGTCCATAATTTATTTTTCAGCTTAATTATGAAAATGATGTAAAAATATGGCTTTTGAAATTATTTTTACAAAAATAATTAATAACGAAAATTTTAAAATTGTTCTAAAATAAGGTTTAAAAAGTAAATATTAATTATAAAATGTTTTATTGCATTATTTTATAAATATTTTTTTAATAAAATATTTTATTTTCATTTATACATATTAATATTTTTTCTACACAAATCAAACTAATACGATGATAATTTTTAATCATTTTTAAAATAAAGTACAATTTGATAATCTTGTTTTTCCTTTATTTAAATATAATTTTTAATCTATCACATCCATGAAATCACTCACAAACTTTAATGAACTTGACTCTAAATCCACCCTCTTTCACCTTTATTAAAACTACAAACTTCACATTCCAATCCACTTGAATTCATCAACGCCCCCTCCTTCCAATCAACATTGACGGAGAGAGAGGGGAAGGAAGATGAAAATTTCTCTATTTTTCAATCATCTAATTTATACAATGGTTTGAGGGTGATATCAAGATTACAATTATGTCCGCAATTTATTTTTCAGCTTCATTATGAAAATGATGTTGGCTTTTGAAATTATTTTTACAAAAATAATTAATAACGAAAATTTGAAAATTGTTCTTAAATAAGGTTTAAAAAGTAATTATCAATTATAAAATTTTTTATTACATTATTTTAAAAATATTTTTTTAATAAAATATGTTATTTTCATTTATACATATTCATATTTTTTCTACAAAAATCAAACTTATACAATGCTAATTTTTAATCATTTTTTTTAAAAAAAGCACAATTTGGTAATCTTCTTTTTCCTTGATTTAAATATATCTTTTAATCTATCACATCCATCAAATCACTCACAAACTTTAACAAACTTTACCCTAAATCCACCCTCTTTCACCTTTAATCCACCTAAAGTGAACAATACAAACTTCACACTCTAATCCACTTGATGCCATCCTCTCCATCTCCTTCAAATCAACCTTGAGGGAGAGAGGGGAAGGAAGATGAAAATTTCTCTATCTTTCAATCATCTCTGTTATACAATGGTTTGAGGGTGATATCAAGATTACAATTATGTCCGCAATTTATTTTTCATCTTAATTATGAAAATGATGTAAAAATATGGTTTTTAAAATTATTTTTACAAAAATAATTAATAACAAAAATTTCAAAATTGTTTTTAAATAAGGTTTAAAAAGTAATTATCAATTATAAAATTTTTTATTACATTATTTTATAAATAGTTTTTTAATAAAATATGTTATTTTCATTTATACATATTCATATTTTTTCTACAAAAATCAAACTTATACAATAATAATTTTTAATCATTTTTTAAAAAGAAGCACAATTTTGTAATCTTGTTTTTCCTTGATTTAAATATAATTTTTAATCTATCACTTCCATCAAATCACTCACAAACTTTAACAAACTTTTCTCTAAATTCACTCTCTTTCACCTTTAATCCACTTAAAGTGAACAATACAAACTTCACACTCTAATTCACATGAATTCATCATCTCTCTCCTTCCAATCAACCTTGACGGATAGAGGGGAAAGAAGATGGAAATTCCTCTATTTTTCAATCATCTTTGTTATGCAATGATTTGAGGGTGATATAAAGATTACTATTATGTCTGTAATTTATTTTTTAGCTTAATTATGAAAATGATGTAAAAATATGCCTTTTGAAATTATTTTTACAAAAATAATTAATAAAGAAAATTTTAAAATTGTAATAAAATAAGGTTTAAAAAGTAATTACTAATTATAAAAAATTTTATTACATTATTTTATAAATATTTTTTCAATCAAATATGTTATTTTCATTTATACATATTAGTATTTTTTCTACAACAAATCAAACTTATATAATGATAATTTCAAATCATATTTAAAATAAAAGAAAATTTGATAATCTTGGTTTTTCTTGATTTAAATATAATTTTTAATCTATCACATTCATCAAATCACTCAAAAAATTCAACAAAATTTACTTTAAATCCTCTCACTTTCAGCTTTAATCCCCTTAAAATGAAAGATACAAGTTTCACACTCTAATCCACTTGAATTCATCATCTTCCTCTCCCTCCAATCAACCTTAACGGAGAGAGAGGTGAAGGAAATGAGTAATTCGTCTAATTCGCAATCATCTTTGTCCTGCAATGGTTTGAGGGTGATATCAAGATCACAATTATGTCCGCAATTTATTTTTCAGCTTAATTATGAAAATGATGTAAAAATATTAGTTTTGAAATTATTTTTACAAAAATAATTAATAACGAAAATTTTAAAATTGTTCTAAAATAAGGTTTAAAAAGTAATTATTAATTATAGATTTTTTATTACATTATTTTATAAATATTTTTTATTAAAATATTTTATTTTCATTTTTACATAATAATATTTTTTCTACCACATATTAAACTTATACAATGATAATTTTTAACCATTTTTAAAGTAAAGCATAATTTTGTAATCTTGTTTTTCGTTGATTTAAATATAATTTTTAATCTATCACATCCATCAAATCACTCACAAACTTTAACAAACTTTACTCTAAAACCACCCTCTTTCACCTTTAATCTATTTAAAGTGAACAACACAACCTTCACACTCTAATCCACTTGAATTGATCATCTCTCTCCTTCCAATCAACCTTGACGGAGAGAGGGGAAGGAACATGAAAATTAAACCATTTTTCAATCATCTTTGTTATCCAATGATTTGAGGGTGATATAAAGATTACAATTATGTGCGCCATTTATTTTTCAACTTAATTATGAAAATGATGTAAAAATATGGGTTTTGAAATTATTTTTACAAACACAATTAATAACGAAAATTTGAATATTGTTCTAAAATAAGGAATAAAAAGTAATTATTAATTATAAATTTTTTTATTACATTATTTTATAAATATTTTTTTATTAAAATATTTTATTTTTATTTACACATTAATATTTTTTCTACACAAATCAAACTTATACAACGATAATTTTTAATCATTTTAAAAATGAAGCACAATTTGGTAATCTTTTTTTTCCTTCATTTAAATATAATTTTTAATTTATCACATCCATAAAATCACTCGCAAACTTTACTCTAAATCCACCCTCTTTCACCTTTAATCCAATTAAAGTGAACAATACAAAGTTCACACCCTAATCCACTTGAATTCATCATTTCCCTCTTCCTCCAATCAACCTTGACGGAGAGAGCGGAAGGAAGATGAAAATTTTTTGATTTTTCAATCATCTCTATTATGCAATGGTTTGAGGTTGATATAAAGATTACAATTATGTCTGCAATTTATTTTTCAGCTTAATTATGAAAATGGTGCAAAAATATGAGTTTTGAAATTATTTTTACAAAAATAATTAGTAACGAAAATTTGAAAATTGTTCAAAAATAAGGTTTAAAAAGTAATTATTAATTATAAATTTTTTATTACATTATTTTATAAATAATTTTTTATTAAAATAATTTATTTTCATTTATACATAATATTTTTTCTACCACAAATCAAACATATACAATGATAATTTTTAACCATTTTTAACATAAAGCACAATTTGGTAATCTTATTTTTCCTTGATTTAAACATAATTTTAAATCTATGACACCATCAAATTACTCACAAACTTTAACAAACTTTACTCTAAAACGACCCTCTAAGCCACTTGGATTCACCATTTCCCTCTCCCTCCAACGAACCTTGAGGGAGAGAGAGGGGAAGGAAGATGGAAATTTTTCTATTTTTCAATCATCTCTGTTATGCAATGGTTTGAGGGTGATATCAAGTTTACAATTATGTCCGCAATTTATTTTTCAAGTTAATTATGAAAATGATTTAAAAATATGGCTTTTGAAATTATTTTTACAAAAATAATTAATAACAAAAATTTGAAAATTGTTCAAAAATAAGGTTTAAAAAGTAATTATTAATTATAGATTTTTTTATTACATTAATTTATAAATAGTTTTTTATTAAAATATTTTATTTTCATTTTTACATAATATTATTTTTTCTACCACAAATCAAACTTATACAATGATACTTTTTAACCGTCTTTAAAATAAAGCACAATTTGGTAATCTTATTTTTCCTTGATTTAAATATAATTTTTAATCTATCACACCATCAAGTCACTCACAAACTTTAACAAACTTTACTGTAAAACCACCATCTCTCAACTTGAATCTACTTAAAGTGAACAACACAAAATTCACACTCTAATCCACTTGAATTGATCATCTCCCTCTCCTTCCAATTGACGGAGAGGGGAAGGAAGAATGAAATTCCTGTATTTTTCAATCATCTTTGTTATGCATTGATTTGAGGGTGATGTAAAGATTATTATTATGTCCGCAATTTATTTTTCAGCTTAATTATGAAAATGATGTAAAAATATGCCTTTTGAAATTATTTCTACAAAAATAATTAATAACGAAAATTTTAGAGTTCTAATAAAATAAGGTTTAAAAAGTAATTATTAATTATAAATTTTTTTATTACATTATTTTATAAATATTTTTTTTAATGAAATATCTTATTTTCATTTATACATATTAATATTTTTTTCTACAACAAATCAAACTTTTATAATGATAATTGCTAATCATATTTAAAATAAAGGACAATTCGGTAATCTTGTTTTTTCTTGATTTAAATATAATTTTTAATATATCACATTAATCAAATCACTCACAAACTTCAACAAAATTTACTCTAAATCCTCTCACTTTCACCTTTAATCCCCTTGAATTCATCATCTCTGTAACATTCTGTCAGGATATTACGGATTTAAAATAAATAAAATAGATAAAACAATAATTACATCGCAATTAATAATACCTCATTTCCCATAAAGCACGAGAAATTTAAAACTTTATTACTTCCAAATAAAATTCCAAAATCCATAGTTTATAAAAGGAAAATAATAAAAAAAACCTCTCATAAGAGTTTACAATTTATTTCCAAAACAAAAGATATATCTATAGCTCCCATGCTATCCCTGCTCCGTGGCTAAGTCTCACTAGAACCACCTGCATCAACATCATCTGTCCACGTGTACTGCGTACACGGTCATCGCCAAACACAAGAAGACAGGGTGAGCTTAACAGATAAAACATATACAAATATATATACACATATACCACATGTCAATATAAACTACACAAACATTCCAAAGGACTTCCCTTCCTTTGATTCATACCACCTGGCCACAACCAGGTTATTTGTGTTCTACATCTTCTAGTGATTACTTCAAGATGACTTGCTGCCAAACCTATTGGCCACAACCGATATAGCACGTGCGGGAAACAATGTTACATATCATACACCGTAACGCCAGGTGGAGTTCCCAAATACGAACATAGTTCGTAACGTCCCAAGACTACCAAACTCGTTAGTCAACTACTGAGGAGGGCAATCTATCTGGACCCATCCGTACTGGCCACAACCAACACACTCACACCGGCATCACTCGCCAACTCGAGCCACAACTCAAGAGTTCCTCGTGTTCATCCGCCTTCCCAAGCCACAACTCAAGAGATGCTATTCTGAGTCACAACTCAAGGAATACCACGTGCTTTAACCCCCATCCCGAGCTACAACTCAAGGGATACGTTCTGAGCCACAACTTAAGGAACACCAGCAACTCCACCTTTGGAACATCACCAAAAGCCTTTTAGATCACGCATACAAAATCAACCACCCGAAGATACAATAGCAAAATCGCCTGGCAGGGGACACGTGACGTTACTCGCTTCCAGACCGCCTAGCGGGGGACGCGTACCGCCAGGCGCCAAGTGCCTCAAAACCACTCAAAGCTATAGGTACCGCCTGGCAAAAAACCTCCACCGCTAGGCACACGCACTCCAATAGTCCTCTACTTCTAACGTTATGCTTGGCGGAACCTCCCTCTCTGCCAGGCGCCACTCACACTAGAACCTCCCTCTCCGCCAGGTGCCACATTAGTAGCTCACGTAGTACATAATTTCAAGCACTCTAAACAACTTACAGCCCAAACTTAGATCTATAATCTCCAACGTATTCATCCTAAATTCAGTTGGTCCATGTAACATCCTAGCCGGAAATTACTGATTAAAATAAACAAAAATAAATTTTAATAAAAACAACCTCATTTATTATTCAACAATTTCCCAAAACGCGAGAAATATTTAAATCCTTAAGTTTCAACGCGCCAAAACAGATAAAAAATTAATTCACGACAATACCGTATTACAAATATAATTGTCCATAAAAACTATTACAATAGATCCATAGTCCAACAAAATAAAATAGTGATAAATTCCCAAGAGATCCCTACTCCGTCTCTATGCGTCAGTCTGCTCACCTGCATCAACATCTACTCCCATGTAACAAGTTACATGATCATCGCCACACACACACAGATCGGGTGAGTTCATGTAAATAAAACCAAACAAAAACACTAATAAATACAACATCTCAACATTAAAACTTGGGTTAGTATTCTTCTCCCTTTTTCCTTACTTCTCCACTTCCAGCACTTGCATTAGACGTCTATCGTTTCTATACCCTTCAGGTGAGATCAATGATCGATCTTTGCTACACGAGTGTCTACTCGCCCCTTCGACTATAGGCCACCACTTGATAGTCCACACGTGGGAATAACTTTGCCACAACATCTCACCGTGACACCAAGTGGAGCTCCCCAAAATAAACCTAAGTTTGTAGTTGTTCCCAAACTACCAAAACTCCATCAGCATGCACTGAAGAGGGCAATCACCCGAAACCTCGCCGTATGAGCCACAACCCGCACACTCCACTAGACTTCCTAAACCACCAGGCTACAATCTAAAGTGATCACGTGTTACCCCAATACAAGATACACTCGTAACTAGGCACCCGGCCAAAGCATCGGATCATGAACATCCCTTAAAGCGGTGTAGAAAACTTTACTCGCGCACCATCACTGGACAAAAATCGCTTGGCGTGCATCTCACGTCGCTAGGCAGAATCTAGCTCCAGACCGCCTAGCGGGCATCACACACCATCAAGCGCCAAGCACCAGCAAAATCCTCACTACACCGTCACTGCCTAGCGGACACCTCCTAGCGCTAGGCGCCTCGCGTTGACAGTGGCCACTACCACTATTTTTGGACACTACCGCCTAGCGGCTCGCCTCACATTTCTTGGCGTCATACCAGTAGCGCAATGCTACTGGTTTTTGGCATTTTTCTCAGGTCTTAAGAGACCCCAAAAATACCATACATCATTCTCATACCAGTCATAGTATTTTCGGACATAATACTATAACCAAACTCAACATAGACCAATAACGCATGCCCAATGCACATATACACAATTACATCATACCAATTCGATTATCATCATGCACATTTACTCTTCATCAATTTCTACTCTAAACCTGCCACATACACTCAATGTACTCCAAGTATTATAATCTTACAGCCTAAACTTCATATAAATCATGTCACCACAGTTTGGACATTATTGCTCATGCAATCTATTCAATCATGCTCCAGGCACAATCACACTACCAAGTATTCACAGTTTCACAATTTCAAACCCACTTTTCCATAACTATATAATTTTCTACTACTCAATCATCATCTTATACATGAGTATTTCTCAATCATGTAACCCAACCATACATATCACATAATTATAGTTTTCTAATAACTGAGGTTCATATCAGCATGCAAATTATTTACTTACACATATATCTTGATCACACCTTCTCATTCATTTTCATATTATATCCCACATACACACCATCGCTCACAATACACACAGTATTCACACTCTAGTTGAACTGCGGCGTTGCCTAGCAGTAGCTATTGGCCGCCACGCGGCTCACAAACTTCTGGATTCAATCCAGATTCTTCTTGCACGATGTGAGCCCTAACTTCCCCAATTTCCACTCTTCTACACGTTTTGACTCATTACCATTAGCAAACAAGTTGTTCAATTCAAAATTAACTCCCATTTCATTCTTGATATTCCACAGAGTACCAAATCAACCTATATGATACATATTATCTCATTTCTCATTTCAATGTAGCCTCCCATACCCAATCAAACAAGGATTCATGCAATTTTCGCAACTACTCAATTATAAACAATAATTCATCAAGCCAATGATTCACGCACAATAGAATTTCAATCCTAGCATCATCACACCACAGAAACATTAACAAACTGAGAAAACTGGGCAACCTAGTTCGTGCTGCCTGGCGGGTCTCCTTCAGCTGCCAAGCGGTTCATAGTGAAAACCCAGAATTTGGGTTTTTGGAGATTTCCAGAAACGCAATGAAATGAAGAAAAATTGACACACTTGGCATTTCCAATTCTCAAGTACAATATGACAACAGACAATCACGATTAAATCAAGATAAGGAACTCCCCTAACCTGGAATCCTTGCTTAAAATTTGGACAATTGAGTGTTCCACCACTTGCTCGCTAATGCCTTCTTCAAGCTCCTTCCCTATTCAGCCTCTAGTTTGTCTCACCCTTACAACACACTCTCCACTTTCGTTCTGTATCTCCTCTCAAACTGCAGAATAACTCTAGCTCTCAATTCACCCTCCTCTCACTCCTAATTTGGCTCTTTAATTGCACTTTAACTAGAGTTAATTTGGCCAAAACGAAAATGGTTAATTGTGAAGGGTAATTGCCATTCAATGAATCATAATGGACTGTTTTCAGCTCCCATTGGCTGCTCTTTCTGCTAGGGTTTCCCTTACCCTTTCACATTCATGCCAAAACTAAAATTGGCAAAAAAGAAAGTTTATTTTGTCCAAGCCAAGGTTTGAACCCATCTCCACACAATTGCAATTCAAGTGCACAACCAATTCAACCAAGTCATTTTTCATGATAACATTCATACCTCAAAAATTATATCCTTACTTATCACGCTCCAAACACATCATCAGAAAATAATAAAATTAAATAACACACAACTACCATATATAGGAGTCGAACCCAAGTCCTCTCACATATATAAAGTACTCTCAACCACTTGAGCTATTACTTTTCCACATCATGAAGGTTAACATTTAGTGCCATAAAGGCTTCTCCTACCCACATTTATTAAATAATTATTTATTTAATTATTTAAATTTAGTGGGTCTTACAATCCACATCTAAACCATTCATACCAAATGGGTTTGATAAAAAAGAACCCTAAAATCAGTTACTTGACTATACTTTTCTCTATATTCATATTTGCCAAAAGGGTTCGCCACCGCATAGGTTCCACAAGTTCACAATTCCTGGTTCATAGTGTGCCATCCAAGGCCACTCCACTTTTATACCAACATTCTCTACTATTTTAACTACATCTCCAACCGCTCAAGTATACTAGTTCAGTGCACTCAAACCTATGGCTAATTCCCTTGTACACCCCAATTGGTATTTCTATGAAACTCGGGTTTACTCATACTTTTACTGCAGTATGTTCACTATTAACTCCATCATATTTCCGATTAAGACCCCAAATGAACCCATACCATCAATGCATAACTACACCATCCCTAGTTTCTGTCTAATGATTCATACCTGGTTTCCTTAAACTCCACTTGACATAAAAAACCAATTTGATCTGCGTTGCCTGGCGGTTCAACCAATCCCGCCAGGCCATTCATCCAAAACCCAGAATTGGGTAAAAATTATATGCATCATCTGGTGGTCGGGAATGTACCGCCAGGTGGTTCCTCTCACAGGAACCCAGAAACACCAAAATTCACGAGTCGCCTGGCTGATATGCATAGCCCGCCAGGCGGTTTCTGGAATTTTCCAGGAACACAACAGTTCATGGAGAAACAGATAATATTCATAAAATTCACACTACATATCATGCCATTATTCACCCAGAATACAAATAACGAGAAAAACTCCGTTAACCTAGAATTTCTTAGCTTAAAATATAGAGTATCCTTTGATTCTCCCCCTTGCCTCCAATAGCTTTCCTTTGCTTTCTGCAATTCAGTTCAAGGACTCACTCAACCTCACCACTCTCTAATTTTTGTGCTCTATTCTATCACCTCAATGGCAGCCTTGCAAAACCTTTCCTCTAACCTAAATTGTTCCTTTTAATGGTGCCTTAATGTGGGTTAATAACATAAAAACGAAAATGGTTTAAATGTGGGTGTTTATTGCCATTCGTGGTTGCAATATGGACTATTTTTCAGCCACCTCTAGGCTACCATTGTAAGGCCCACTAAATTCTTTTTCTTTTTCAAAAATTTTTGAGGTTGAAAATTTTCTTGTTGGGGAGAATGTAAGGCACACTAAATTCTTTTTCTTTTCTGCCCAAAATTAAAAGGGTTGCCTTAATGTAATGGGCCTAAGGGCGGGCCCAATAGGGATTCAAACCCTAATCTGCCCTAATTCCATTCTCTCATTCACTTTCCAGAAAACACGTCTCCTTGCCTCCTTTGAGCAGCCGCCACTTTCTGCTAGGATTAGCCGTCAACCTTCCTCAAGCTAGCTCAAGTCAAGTTTCCGCTCCACGTTAGTCACTCCTCAGCTTATGATTCCACTTTTCTAGACCTATTTCAGTTTTTACCGTTAGGGTTTGGTAATAACTTGTTCCTTATTCTGTTTTACCATTCGTTTAAGCTCTTTGGCCATCCTTAGGACAGTCGTGCTCATTGTGTGTGTGTTAGAGTATTCCGCTAGCTTGTTTTTCCAGGTACGGGAAGCTAGGGTTCACCCCTTTCTTTTGTGTTATGCTGCTTGTGCTGCGGTTTTATCATGTTAATGTGCTTGGTGTGGTGATGCAAACCTGTGTATGATATTATTGAACCATTTGTAATCTGTTGAGTGTTTGTGCACGAGAGAATAGTGGTGAGCACTGGTTTTCTTGCCCAAGCCAGTATATCTCGCCTAAGCGAGATCAATATAGGCTCGCCCAAACTGCTTCACGCGAGTGGTCGCTCAAGCGACCCACGTTGCTCTTGAGCGAGCGAGCATCTCGCCCAAGTGAGAGGGCTCTCGCCTAAGCGAGATCCCGCGTGAGGCTACTATTCCCCTTTTCGAGCCCTCGCCTAGGCGAAGGGGGCTCGCATAAGCGAGAGCCTCTCGCCTGAGCGAGACCCTTCAGCCTGAGCAAGGAGCTGGGCGACGCAGTGTGATGTGTGATTGTTTTGCTTGAATCTTGAATGGTTAATACTTGCTTGGATTTGAGTATTGTGTTAAATGCATGAGACAAATAAATATGCATGAGTGTGATGTGATTCATGAATTGTGAATAATGGGTTTGTCATGAACTTAGCATGTGATCTCGATAAGGAGGTTGGTATTAAAGTGGCATGGTAATGAGATGAGTTGGAATGGGATATTCATTGATGAAGTATGATGAATTAGTATGAATTTGATTTAAAACATAAAAGGGGTTGGTAATAAAGGTTGACATAATATATGTATATGCATGATAAATCTTCATTGATTGTTTGGGTATGGTCGACAGTTAGTGCATAAATCCTTGAGATCTCTAGGTGGGATCTCAGGGTCGTGCTTCAATGGTCGGGACGTAATTCCATGGCCCTTGTTAGTGGGTGTCCATGGTGGTGCCCCATCTATATGCTCTAGTAAGGATTCAAGGTAAGGTTGCATCCTGACAGTCTAAGGAGTCAATTATCTCACTTAGAGCGGGCTGACTCTTGTGGTGAGAGTAGCAAAAGGCCTGAAACTCATTAAGGGCTAACCTTATGTGTGCGGGAATTGATTCATTGTAACACTTGTAACACATAGCTCGGGGGTGAGCAGAGGTATCCACCACAAGTGCAAGCATCTACTGAATCTGACCAGATTGTATGTATCCAGATGAGTCGAGTCGAGTCTTAGTGTATTGGTTTGAGAGTCATAGCATGCTTGGGTGTTGTATATGTAGTTGACTGCGAAAGTTTATCAGATTGCATGATGAAATTATTTTGTGCTTTAGCTTACCCTATTGTTTGTGGTTATATGTTCTATGGTGTGCTCTTTTCTTTTGAAATGATCATCAACTTGTTGATGTGAGCAGAGGTGAGAACTCCCCAAACTAATCAGGGTGATGGAGGCTCCGCTGCTTAGTTCGCTCGAACTGGATTTGAAACTTTATGGGCTTTCTTTCCGGGCTGTGGCAATCTTTCAATCATCTCTGTTATACAATGGTTTGAGGGTGATATCAAGATTACAATTATATCTGCAATTTATTTTTCAGCTTAAGTATGAAAATGATGTAAAAATATGGCTTTTAAAATTACTTTTACAAAAATTATTAATAACAAAAATTTGAAAATTGTACTAAAATAAGGTTTAAAAAATAATTATTAATTATAAAATTTTTTATTACATTATTTTATAAATATATTTTTTTAAAATATTTTATTTTCATCCATACATATTAATATTTTTTTCTACAACAAATCAAACTTATACAATGATAATTTTTAATCATTTTAAAATAAAGGACAATTTGGTAAACTTGTTTTTTCTTGATTTAAATATAATTTTTAATCTATCACATCCATCAAATCACTCACAAATTTTAACAAACATTATTCTAAATCCACCCTCTTTGACCTTTAATCCCGTTAAAGTGAACAAAACAAGCATCACACTCTAATCCACTTGAATTCATCCTCTCCCTCTCCCTCGAATCAGCGTTGAGCGAGAGAGGGGAATGAACAGGGAAATTCCTCTATTTTTCAATCATCTATGTTTTGCAATGGTTTGAGGGTGATATCAAGATTACAATTATAAAAATGATGTAAAAATATGACTTTTAAATTTTTTTTTTACAAAAATAATTAATAACAAAAATTTTAAAATTATTCTAAAATAAGGTTTAAAAAGTAAATATCAATTATAAATTTTTTTATTACATTATTTTATAAATATTTTTTTAATAACATATGTTAATTTCATTTATACATATTAATATTTTTTCTTAAACAAATCAAAATTAAATAATGATAATTTTTAATCATATTTAACATAAAGGACAATTTTGTGATCTTGTTTTTTCTTGATTTAAATATAATTTTTAATCTATCAAATCCATCAAATCACTCACAAACTTCAAGAAACTTTATTCTAAATCCACTCACTTTGACCTTTAATCCCCTTAAAGTTAACAAGCCAAGCTTCACACTCTAATTCACTTGAATTCATCCTCTCCCTCTCCCTCCAGTCAATGTTGAGAGAGAGGGGAAAGAAAATGGAAACTCCTCTATTTTTCAATAATCTCTATTATTGATGAGTGAGTATTTTTGCTCTCATTTAATGTTTAATTCTGGGTATTTAATTAATTTATGTGCTTAAAGATTGATTTAATTGGGATTTCCTATAATTGGGTTTATTGAGCATGAGATACAAAAACATGTTAAAAATAGCTTTTTAGTTGCTTAAATGTTATTTGGATATTTTGAGGTGTGTTAGTGCAGCTGCAGCTATGTTGAGCTCATGGAGGTGTGGAAATGAATTGATTAAAGCTTCATGACACCTTAAAGATAAATCCAAGAATAAGAAATTATCAAAAGTACAAAAATCGAAGCCAAGCAATGCATGAAGACGGCAAGAAAAGCTTGAAAAAGTGAAGAAGTTCTGCTAAACCAAGAAGAGAGGAACAAAAAAATTGGACCTTGCGGTTTTCTTTATTTTTATGATAGAAGATAATTTGGGAAAAATATATCTTTAGATATTTTATTTGATATTTTTAAATAATTATCTTATTTAATTATATCATAAAATATTAAAAGATAATAACTACCAAATTTTTTTAAATATGACAAGATCTTCTTGAATCTTTTTAGTTCCACAACAAACAAATATATCTTGAAGATATTGAATTATTTGGAAAATAATTTAAGGAGATTGGAAAGGGTTGATTTGGAAAATTAATACAAATACTAATTGGTGATATTAGATATTGATATTATTAACCAATTATATTTGTCAAATAGTCTATATCTCTCCAAATATTTTTAAATATTTCTCTTTATCTTTATTTTAAAAGATATTTGAGAGATTTTAGCAATAGAAAAGCCTAGTCCAATTCCTATATACAGAGACCAAGGGAGAAGTAGAAAGAAGAAGCTTGGGACTTCGGAGTTTAGGAACCCTTAAGGGGGGGGCCTAATTTTGTTTCCTTTCTCTCTCTATTCTTCTTCTATTTTTATTTTGCATTCATGGAGTTCTAAACTTCTTGGGTTGATTCCATTGTAATTTCTTAATTGGATTCTGAGGTTAGATCAATTAATTTGTTTGTTCTTTTGATTCTTGTTGAGATTTATTTTCATCTATGTCTTTTGGTTCTTAATTTAGTAAAAGTAATGATTTTTACATTGTAGCAAGTTAGCACGATGTTAAATCTACATAACATAACAATCGTATGAGTCCAAGGGTTTTTAAATTTTAATTGAGAAGTTACTTTGATTAATTTTAGAAACTTTCATATGATTGAATGAGTTTTTTGCTAATAATTGAGAAGTTACTTTGATTAAAGGTGAAAACTTATATTAAAATTAATCAAGCAGTTACTTTGGTTAATAAGCTTTTTACTAAATAGAAGAGGTAAAAGAATGGACATGATTAGGATTAGTAATATTTAATTGAGAAATTACTTTGGTTAAATTTACTATGATTGAGAAGTTACTTTGGTTAAAAGTAAGGATGCCAACAAATTAATTGAGAAGTTACATTGATTAATTTGAAGTTTTAAACAAGAAATCAATAACAATAATCTTTAGAAAACCAATGATGAATCCTATTTTGAAAAAGCAGTGAAATCGACCTATTTTTTTCTTTACTATTGTTTCTATCTTATTTTATCTTTTTATCTTTATCTCTCATATTTTTATTATTTTATTTGACTAACTTATTTGTATAGTTTTATAAGAACTAATTTGTTAAAAATCAATTCCGTATTCGTTCGAAGACAACTTAGGGTTAACTTTACACTTTCTATTCCCTTAACTACTATCTTAACAATATTGAAGTTGCTATAGTTTAGTAGTATTAATTTGATCGTGTCAATGATAGTGTTATCAAATATGCAATGGTTTGAGGGTGATATCAAGATTATAATTATGTCCGCAATTTATTTTTTCAGCTTAATTATGAAAATGATGTACAAATATGGTTTTCGAAATTATTTTTACAAAAATAGATTATAACGTAAATTTGAAAATTGTTATAAAATAAGATTTGAAAAGTAATTTTCAATTATTAATTTTTTATTACATTATTTTAAAAATATCTTTTTATTAAAATATCTTACTTTAATTTATAAATTTTAATATTATTTCTACTATAAATTAAACTTATATAATGATAATTTTTAATTATTTTTAAAATAAAGGACAATTTGGTAATCTTGTTTTTCCTTGATTTGATTATAATTTTTAATCTACCACATCCATCAAATCACTCACAAACTTTAACAAACTTTACTCAAAATTCACCCTCTTTCACCTTTAATCCACTTAAAGTGAATAACACAAACTTCACACTCTAATCCACTTGAATTCATCATCTCACTCCCCCTCCAATCAACCTTGGGGGAAAGAGGGGTTCGCAATCTATTTTTCTGCTTAATTATGAAAACGATGTAAAAATATGACTTTTCAAATTATTTTTTCAAAAATAATTAATAATGAAAATTTGAGTATTGTTCTAAAATAAGGTTTAAAAAGTAATTATTAATTATAAAATTTTTAATTAAAATATTATATAAATATTTTTTTAATAAAATATTTTATTTTCATTTATACATATTAATATTTTTTTCGACAACAAATCAAACTTATGCAGTGATGATTTTTAATCATTTTTAAAATAAAGGACAATTTGGTAATCTTGTTTTTCCTTGATTTGATTATAATTTTTAATCTACCACATCCATCAAATCACTCACAAACTTTAACAAACTTTACTCTAAATCCACCCTCTTTGACCTTTAATCCACTTAAAGTGAACAATATAAATTTCACACTCTAATCCACTTGAATTCATCCTCTCCCTCCAATCAACTTTGACGGAGAGAGGGGAAGGAAGATGAAAATTCCTCTATTTTTCAATCATCTCTTTTATGCAATGGTTTGAGGGCGATATCAAGATGACAATTATGTCCGCAATTTATTTCTCAGCTTAATTATGAAAATGTTGTAAAAATATGGATTTTGAAATTATTTTTACAAAAATAATTAATACCGAAAACATGAAAAATGTTATAAAATAAAGTTTAAAAGTAATTATTAATTATAAATTTTTTTATTACGCTATTTAAGAAATAATTTTGTATTAAAATATGTTTCTTTCATTTATACTTTTTAATATTTTTTCAACGACAAATCAAACTTATATAATGATAATTTTTAATTATTTTTAAAATAATGGACCAGTTGGTAATATTGTTTTTCCTTGATTTAAATATAATTTTAATCTATCAGATCCAACAAATCACCCATAAAGTTTAACAAATTCTACTTTAAATTTTGTTACTTTCATCTTTAATCGACTAAAAGTTAACAACACAATTATGTAATGATTTGAGGGTGATATCAAGATTACAATTATGTCCGCAATTTATTTTTCAAGTTAATTATGAAAATGATGTAAAAATATGGCTTTGAAATTATTTTTACAAAAATAATTAGTAACGAAAATTTGAAAATTGTTCTACAATAAGGTGTAAAAAGTAATTATTAATTATTAAATTTTTATTATATTATTTTATAAATATTTTTTTATTAAAATATGTTACTTTAATTTATACATTTTAATATTTTTTCTACGACAAATCAAACTTATATAATCATAATGTTTCATTATTTTTAAAATAAAAGACAATTTGGTGATCTTGTTTTTCTTTGATTTAAATATAATTTCTAATCTATCACATCCATCAAATCATTCACAAACTTTAACCAACTTTACTCTAAATCCACCCTCTTTCACCTTTAATCCATTGTAAGTGAACAACAGAAACTTCACACTCTAATCCACTTGAATTCATCATCTCCCTCTGCCTCCAATCAACCTTGACGGAAAGATAGGGAAAGGAAGATGAAAATTCCTCTATTTTTAAATCATCTCTGTTATGCAATGGGTTGAGGATGATATCAAAATTACAATTATGTTCTCAATTCATTTTTCAACTTAATTATTAAAATGATGTAAAAATATGGCTTTTTAAATTATTTTTGTAAAAACAATTAATAGCGTAAATTTTTAAATTGTTCTAAAATAAGGTTTAAAAAGTAATTGTTAATTACAATTTTTTTATTACATTATTTTATAAATATTTTTTATTAAAATATTTTACTTTGATTCATACATTTTAATATTTTTTCTACGACAAATCAAACTTATATAATGATAATTTTTAATCATATTTAAAATAAAGGATAGTTTTGTAATCTTGTTTTCCCTTTATTTAAATATAATTTTTAATCTATCACATCCATCAAATCACTCACAAAGTTTAACAAACCTTACTATAAATCCACCCACTTTCACCTTTAATCCAATTAAATTAAATGACACAAACTTCACACTCTAATTCACTTGAATTGATCATCTCAATGTCCCTCCAATCAACCTTAACGGAGAGAGGGGAAGGAAGATGAAAATTCCTCTATTTTTCAATCATATTTGTTATGCAATGATTTGAGGGTGATATCAAGATTACAATTATGTCCGCAATTTATTTTTCAGCTTAATTATGAAAATTATGTAAAAATATGGCTTTTGAAATTAGTTTTACAAAAATAATTAATAACGATAATTTTAAAATTATTATAAAATAAGGTTAAAAAAGTAATTATTAATTATAAAATTTTTTATTACATTATTTTATAAGTATTTATTTAATGAAATATTTTATTTTCATTTATACATATTAATATTTTTTCCACAACAAATCAAACTTATATAATGGTAATTTTTAATCATATTTAAAATAAAAGTGTAACGTCCCATTTAATCGATAAACATAATTAAAAGTAGAAATGCCAAACCTCACTCCTTAAAGTAGAAATGCAGTCAAGGAGTTTAAACCTCACTCCTTACAGAAGTTCGAGGCACACCTCAATGCCAAACCATAACAGAATACAAGGTTCAAAGGTAAACTCAATTAAATGTAAAGACCAAACATTACATGGGCCATAGCCCTGTAGTAATACCCAAAGCAGAAGAATCAGTCCAGGCAGACTACGCAGTGGGATCATCCCTTCCGTGTTGACCTCGAGTGCCTCTTGCATTTGTTCACATCAACAAGTTGATGATCATCGCAAAAGAAGAAGAACCACATACAAGACAATCAAACAAGCAACAGGGTAAGCTAGAGTAAAATAGTTCATCAAGTAATCACATGCATTACACAATCCAAGCATTTTATATATCATCCAAACATGTTCTGACTTCTCAGACAATACATTAGACTCTAACTCGACTCATCCGGATACATATAATCTAGTCGTATTCAACGAATGCTTGCACTTATGGTGGATACCTCTGCTCACCCTCGAGCTGCTCACCCCTGAGCTATGTGTTACAAGTGTTACAATAATTCAATCCCCCCCACACAAAGTTAGCCCTTAATGAGTTTCAGGCCTCTTGTTACTCTCACCACAAGAGTCAGTCCGCTCTAAGAAAGACTAATTGACTCCTTAGAGTGTCATGATGCAATCCTTACCTTGAATACTTACCAAATTATATAGATGGGGCACCACCATGGACACCCACTAATAGGGGTCATGGAATTACGTCCCGACCACTGAAGCACGACCCTGAAACCTCACCTAGAGATTTCAAGGAATTACGCACTAACAAGTACCAAATATATTCAAACAACCAAATAACAATAATCATGCATTCAAACCTCATTTCCTCATTTATAACCACTTTCCTTTCATATTCCATATTGAATCCATGCCATCTCATTCTCGCAATTTCATGAATATAGGGTCTCATCTCATACCAATATCATTGCCATTTAATATCACCCATCTCATTCACTTTACATGCCAAGGTCACACCAATATATCAATTCAATTCGTAACTACATATATTCCATTGCCATTTCTCATACTTGATACTCATAATTTCCATATTGGGACCTCAAGGCCTTCTTCTGTATATCTGGTGGTATCCTAACTGTAGATCAATCTTTGAGAACACCGATGATCCATGCAATTGATCCATCAAGTCATCAATTCTCAGGAGAAGGTACTTATTCTTGATTGTCATCTTGTTCAACTGCCTCTTGTCCACACACATGATGAATATCACCCTATAGGGCTTTTCAACTTGGGCCAATGGCCTTGCCCATTTAGTTTTTCTTTGTCATTAAATAAATAATCATTTTGGGCCTTATACTTTTATTGGGCCATTATTTTGTGCTATCTTTAATTGTCTTGATTCTTTTTATGGCTAGGAGAATACAAAAGGAATGGGCCTTAAATGCGCATGCAAGGCCCAAGATGAACTTCACATGGGCCAAGGAAGATGTGAAGACCTAGCCTAGGACACTTTGCTTGTAAATACTAGATAAGGATTTTATTTTGGGCTTTATATTTTGGGCCCAGTAGAATAGGGTTTTCTTTGGGCCATGTATTGGGTCTTAGAGGAAATTGGGCTTTAGAAGTAATTTTAGACCAAAAAGGGGAATTGGGCCAAATGGGCCAAGAGTAGTGTGTCTACTCTAGAAAAGCCTAGAAGCTTCTCAAACTTGCTCTCCAAGGATGAGAGTTAGCTTCCCATGGCAAGACAAGTGTGACTTGCTTAGGTAGCAAGTCACACCTCCCACATGCTCTTTTTTGGCTCCAAATTTCAACTTTCTAGATCCTTTTTCCCTCCCTTTTTCTAGACCACTTGGCTCTCCTTTTCTACTATAAATAGAGAGCTTAGGACCCTTGTATTTTCATTCATGAATATAGTAGAGAAATTCTGTTGAGATGACTCCAGACTCCTCTCTTTTTGTGAATCAACTTAGGCTAGAGTTCTCCTTCTTGGTTTCCTTTAGCCCCCTTCCTTGAGTGTTGGCCCAACCTCACTTGAGAGCTTTTCCAAACACCATTGCCGCATCATTTCTCCTCCCATCTTCTAGCTTCCACACCTTCATCCTTCTCCATGGAAGCCTCATCAATTCCGCATGACTTCTCCTTGGCTTCCTTACTCTTGAAGATGGACTCATCAGGTATGAAAACAGATGTGGATGATTTTGTAGCATCATGTCTGGTGTGTCAAAAGGCAAAGATAGAGCACCAGAGGCTGGGAGGTACGTTGGAACCCTTAGAGATTCCCCAATGGAAGTAGGACAACATAGCGATTGATTTCATAACTCACATGCCGAAGTCTACTAGGGGTTATGATGCGATCTGCGTAATTATAGAACGATTGACTAAATGTGCTGATTTCATGTCGATAGACCAGAAGTTGTCAATGGATAAACTGGCAGAGTTATATGTGAGGGAGGTGGTTAGGTTGCACGGAGTGCCAACCAATATAGTATCTGATCGGGACCCGAGGTTCACGTCCAGATTTTCGTAGTCATTGCAAGCAGCACTGGGTACACAACTAAGGATGAGTTCAACATACCATCCTCAGACTGATGGACAGTCAAAGAGGACTATTCAGTCCTTGGAGGACTTGTTGCGAGCGTGTGTGCTAGATCATTTGGGCAGTTGGAGTGAGGTGCTCCCTTTAATGGAGTTTACGTATAACAACAGTTACCACTCTAGTATCAGGATGGCACCTTATGAGGCCCTGTATGGGAGGAGGTGCAGGACTCCATTGTGATGGAATCAGGATGGTGAATCTGTGGTGCTCGGTCCAGAGTTTTTACAGATGACCACTAATAAGGTGAAGCTGATTTAGGATCGAATGCGAGCTACACAAAGCCGGCAGAAGTCTTATGCTGATAGGAGAAGAGGATCGCTAGAGTTTGAGGCTGGAGACCATGTGTTTCTCAGGGTGACTCCAACCACAGGTGTTGGAAGGGTTCTCAAGTCAAGAAAGATGACCCTCAGATTTATTGGGCCGTATCAGATCACTCGCAGGATAGGCCCAATGGCGTATGAGATAGCATTACCACCTCATCTGGAAAATTTGCATAATGTCTTCCACGTGTCACAATTGAGGAAGTACATTGCATATCCTTCACATGTATTGGAAGCTGACGATATCCAGGTTCGGGAGGATCTGACTATGGAGGCGGGCCCGATGCGAATTTTGGACTCACATGTTAAGCAACTGAGAGGGAAGGAGATAAGGACAGTGAAGGTCATTTGGGATGAAGCCACACAAGAAATGACTTGGGAGATGGAGGACCTAATAAGACAGTCTTACCCGCATCTATTTACTAGTAAGCTCTAATTTTCGAGGACAAAAATTTTATACGGTGGGGGGAATGTAAGACCCACTAAATTTAAATAATTAAATAAATAATTATTTAATAAATGTGGGTAGGAGAAGCCTTTATGACATTAAATGCTAACCTTCATGATGTGGAAAAGTACTAGTTCAAATGGTTGAGAGTACTTTGATTGTGAGAAAGGACTTAGGTTCAAGTCCTCGGTATGCCATTAATGTGTTATTTAATTTTTTTAGTATCTTTTTAAGATGTGCTTGGGTGTGATAAGTAAGGATATAATTTTTTATGTATGAATGTTATCATGAAAGATGACTTGGTTGAATTGGTTGTGCACTTGAATTGCAATTGTGTGGTGACTACAACACCCCGTCAACTGAGAGCATGTCAGGTCTGCAGCCCAATACACCCCAACCCCTCACCCCGGGATTCCCTCATCGCAGGTACCAGTTGCGCAGAGGGTGTTAAAGGTCAGGTTGGGGGTTCGATACCCACTGGCAACAACCCACCTGCGATGAGGGAATCCCGGGGTGAGGGGTTGGGGTGTATTGGGCTACATACCTGACATGCTCTCAGTTGGAGGGGTGTTATAGTGACGGGTTAAAACCTTGGCTTGGACAAAATAAACTTTCTTTTTGCTAATTTTAGTTTTTGGCATGAATGTGAAGGGGCAAGGGAAACCCTAGCTGAAGGAGCAGCCACACAAAGCTGAAAAATAGTCCATTATGATTCATTGAATGGCAATTACCTTTAACAATTAACCATTTTCGTTTTAGCCAAATTAACTCTAATTAAAGTACAATTAAAGAGGCAAATTAGGAGTGAGAGGAGGGTGAATTGAGAGCTGGAGTTATTCTGTAGTTAGAGAAGAGATACATAACGAAATTGGAGAGTGTGTTGTGAGGTTGAGGCAAGCTAGAGGCTGAATTGGGAGATAGCTTGAAGAAGGGCATTGGCGAGCAATTGGGAACACTCAATTGTCCAAATTTTAAGTAAGGATTCCAGGTTAGGGGAATTGCTTACTTTAATTTATTTGTGATTACATGTTTTCGTAATGTATTTGAGTCTTGGAGATACAGAGCATGTCAATTTATCTTAATTTCGTCAAGTTTCTTGAAATTTCCAGAAACTGCCTAGCGGCGTTGAATGATCCACTAGGCGACGCATGTCATAGAAACCATTTCTGGGTGTTGCCCTATGAACCTCCTAGCGGCAGTGCGTGACCACCAGGCGACGCGAACTGGCTAGCCAGTTGTCCCCGTGTTGATTGTGTTCTGAGAATTGTGTTGCTTGAATTTTTGGTACTTCCTTAGAATCACAAGATTGTTTATATGCTTATGTGTTTATGAGATGAAGATTTAATGTATGCCTGATGTGTTGATGAATTCGTGAATCATTTTGGGGATTTAGGATCATGCGAGGGTTGGTGATGAATAAGTATTGAATTGATAATGTATGGATGTAATGTGGTATATAAATAGTGTTCATATGAATACAGTATGTTCTTTGTATGATGTGTGCACTAGAATGTATGCCAATATGATGGTATGTGCTATAATTGGGATGTCTGGGTCATGACTAGTGCGAGAGCAATCTGGCAGAACCCAGATTTTCACACACCGCCTGGCGGCACATACCCTTCTGCCAGGCGAGACAACAGACGCAAGCAGCCAGGTGGTTTATCTTTGTCGTCGTGTTGTGTTGTGGGGAGGGTTATCTTGGAAATTCATGGGGAATCTTAGTAACTGAACACAAAATGTAAGGAAGCAGTTTTACATGAAGGAAACTTAGGTACATGAAATTAAATGAATTATGTATGAGTATGAGATAATTGGGAGATATGTATTAAACTAAATAAAATTGCTTGTTGAAATGACAAAGACCATATTCAAGTGAAATATGTAATTAGGACCTCAGGTAATGTTAATTAAATAATTATGGGTCGGCTAATTGGTAACATGAGTGATGTGAAGTCAAATGTGTTATTGTTGTTAAGGGAACGTTATGCTGATAGTCGAGAAAATTGCTAAGTGAAGTGTTTGAAAGAGCAATTCAGTTGTTGGAGTTGGGCCTGGAATAAAGGGGATTGGGGTTTTGAGGTGAAGTAGGTTGTATGCTTCATTGTTGCATTGTTTGAAAGTATATGTGCAATATTGATAATTGTTGTTGCATGATTGAAAGTGTACATTGAGATTCAGTCATACTATTGGAATTGGATGACTTTGAGTGTGTTATGACTCGCGTAATGTGTGTTTGGGGTCCTTTGGGGACCTGTTTAATATGCCTTAACACTAGTAGCATTTCGCTACTGGTATAGCGCCTACCAATGCGGGGCGAGCCGCCAGGCGGAGGAGGTACAAAAAAGTGGCAGTGGCCACTATTTACGCGAGGCGTTTGGCGGTGGGGTGCAGTCTGCTAGTCGGTGACGGAGCGGCAGTGCTCCTGGATTGCGCTTGGCACCTGATGGTGTGAGATGCCCGCCAGGCGGTCTGGAACCAGATTCTACCTAACGGGGCGAGAGGCACGCCAGGTAGTTTTGGTGCAGTGTTTGTGCGCGAGGAGGATTTCTACACAGCTTTAGGTGATGTTTATGATGCGATGCTTTAGTTGGAGGCCCAGTTACGAGTGTATCTTGTATTGGGGTAACACGTGGCCACTCTAGGTTGTAGCTTGGTGGTTTAGGAAGTCCAGTGGAGTGTGCGAGTTATGGCTCATACGACGAGGTTTCGGATGATTGCCCTCTTTAGTGCATCTGATAGAGTTTTGGTAGACTGGGAACAACTACCAACTTATGTTCGTTTTGGGGAACTCCACTTGGTGTCGCGATGAGTTGTCGTGGCAAAGTTATTCCCACGTGTGGACTATCAGGTGGTGGCCTTGTAGTCGGAGGGGCAAGTAGACAGTCGTGCAACAAAGATTGATCATTGATCTCATCTAAGGGGTATAGAAATGATAGATGTCTAATGCAAGTGTTAGAAGTGAGGAACTAAGGAAAAGGGGAAAAATACTAACCCGGGTTATAATATTGACATGATGTATTTATTACGATATTTGTTTGGTTTATTTAACTGAGCTCACCCTATTTGTGTATGTTTTGCGATGATCATGTAACTTGTTACATGGGAGTAGATGTTGATGCAGGTGAGCATACAGATGCATAGAGACAGAGTGGGGATCACTTGGGGATTTTCACTGATTTTATTTTGGCAGATTGTGGATCCTTTGTATTAGTTTTACAAACAATTATACTTGTAATACTGTAACGCCGCAAATTTTATTTTCCTATTTTGGCGCGTTAGAATAATATCTTTAAATTTTCCCACATTTTGGGAAGTTGTTGAAAATAAATGAGGTTGTTTGGTGATATGTACTTTTATTTATTTTAATAAGTAATTTCTGGCTAGGACGTTACAATTATAAGAGGGGCAGAATTGGAAATTGGACATAAATTAAGTTGTTGAATAATTAATTAAAGACTTTTGATTAATTATCTTTGATATATCTCAAATTATCAACAAAAGAAATCTTCCAAATATTTTAGAAACTAATAATTATTTGAGAGATATTATATCAAAAGATAAAATATTTTAGCAACATAAAATATAAGATTCGATTCCAATCAAGGCCTGTATAAAGAGACCCAAGGGAGTAGAAGAAGAAAAACTCGACACTTCGGAATTTAGGAACCCTTTGGGGAGCCTAATTTCTTTATCTCTCCTTTCTTCTTCTGTATTTCTTTTATTTTGATTTCATAGAGTGCTAAACTTCTTAGGTTGATTACATTGTAATTTCATTATGGATTCTGGGGTTAGAATGAAATAATTTCTTTTTTCTTTTTATTATTGTTGAGGTTTTAATTCATCTATGTCTTTTATCTTTGAATCACGTGAAAAGTAATGGTTTTTACATCATAGCTAACTAGTGATATGTTGAAATCCATATGCATATCAATCATATGAGTTTAAGGGTTTTTAATTTTAATTGACAATGCACTTTGATTAAATTTAGAAACTTTCATGTGATTGAATGAGATTTTGCCAAAGATTGAGAATGTACTTTGATTTGAGGCGAAAACTTTAACTAGAATTAATTAAGAATGTACTTTGTTAATTAGCTTTTTGCATGATTTTAGAGGTAAAAGAATTGACATGATTAAGGATAGTAATATTTAATTGAGAATGTACTTTAGTTAAATTTACTATGATTAATCTATAAAATTCTTGCTTTTGATTGAGAATTTACTTTGGTTGATAGTGAGAATGCCAACAAATTAATTGAGAATTTACATTGATTAATTTGCAAATCTACAACAATAATTAATTGAGCAATAATCTTTAGATAACCAATGATGGATCTATTTTGAAAAAGCAGTGGAATCAATATATTTATCTTTATTTTTTTATTTTTTTATCTTTTTCAAATTTTATTTTTTTATTCCTTATTTTATTTTATTAACCATTTTGTATAGTTTTTATAACAACTAATTTGTTAAAAATCAATTCCGTATTCGTTGGGAGACGACTTTGGGTTACTTTACTCTTTCTATTTTTGTTGACTGTTATCTTAACAATACTAAAGTTGTTATAGATAAGTAGTATTAATTTGATCACGTCAACAACAGCGTTATGAAGTAACTTGAGGTGCAACTTGTGAATGTCAAATGAAAGTGTTATATGCTCAATCATAAACAACTAAAAGATGTAGATGCACAACCTAAATATGCTTGAGATATGATTAAAGCTACCAAAAACTAAAACATAAAAGCCTAAGAGGAACTATTTTTGGAGTTCATGAATTAATCAACTAACTACTATAGTAATTAAACCAAAGTCATGAAATGTAAATGGGTGCATAATCATAAAGCAAATAGAAATGTATGCCTGACAAAATTAAAATTTGCAGAATAAACATAAACCTTAAATCAAATGCAGTGAGTGGACAAGAATCCTTCTACAATCGAGAAGACATCTCAATAATGTGTGCCCACTTTAGGGTCACTTGGTTTCCAAGAGGAAACATTAAACTGTGCAGAAACATTAATTTGTGATCACTACAATGACTAAAAAATCGAACTAGTGCAAAATAGTAAAACTAAAATAAGAAAAATGAACTTGGTGCAAAAACTTAAAATAGAAGAACAAGCATGAAGGCAAAAACTATTTTGGTGATTGTTCAAAAGTTCAACTCCACAAGTAGCAAAGGTGTGTGGAATTTGTACTTCAACAAACCATTATACTGATGAATGTCTTAGCTTTACTAGAACTACTGTGGAGGAACCATCATAGGCTTTTACTGCTAACATGTTTGGAGGAAATATAGCATATTAGAATAACTATGAATTTTCCTCCAATAGGTGTGATCCAAGTTTGAAAAATCATCCAAATTTGAAATGGGTAATAGCAACACCAACAACCCTATGTTCCACCTAAAATGAGACAAAAACCTCAACTAGATGTTATATCTAATGATTCAATGGTAGAAAATTTTATGAAGATGATGGTTAAGCAAACGTTGCAGTGAAGAAAATGATTGTTGACTTTACTCAGAGGATGGAGAAGTTAGAATCTAAAGTTAATCAGTTTAAAGTTATAGGATCAAGTCAACTACCTGCACAAACTGTTATCAACTCACATAATGTAAGTTATATTACTTTAAGAACGGGTAAGAAGGTACAAGGTCTTGAGGATGCCTAAGAGGATGAAGATAACAAGAATGAAAGTGGGGGATCAGGTGAACCAACACAAGTTACATCTGAGACGCCTAGACCCACTAATGACTCCAGGTTAGTATCCTTTAATGCTTCTTCTAAAAACTCTTCTTCATCTTATTCCCCTCCTCCTCTATATCCAAATCGTTTTAAATCGGGAAGTAAAAAGATGAAGGAGTTGGACAAAGAAATCTCTAATACTGTCAATAAGGTGGAGATAAATATCCCTCTGCTAAATGTTGTAAGATAAATTTTGAAATACACCAAGTTTTTAAAAGAACTTTGCACAAATAGAAGGCGTGTTAGGTATAATGAGGTTGTAAACATGGGAAGAAATATGTGAAGCTTGATTAAAAGACCTATTGAAATACCACATAAATGCAAGGATCCAGGTATGTTTTATGTTCCTTGTGTTATAGGAAGTACTAAGTTTGATAATGTCGTGTTAGATTTAGGAATGTCTATAAATGTAATGCCTTTATTGATTTTTACTTTTCTTCATCTTAGACTTCTTAAGACTACAGGTGTGATCCTTCAACTGGCCAACTGTAACACAATTAACCCTATAGATTTATTCATCCTAGACATGAAGGATGATTAAGGAATGAGTTTGATCACTATTATCTTGAGAAAACCGTTCATGATGACAACACGTACCAAGATAGATGTGCATGCAGGATCATTAACTATGGAGATAAGAGATGACAAAGTGCAATTCAATGTACTAGAATGATGAAGGATTAACCCCAATCAAGGATGGAGGCACATGCTTAAGAAGACTAAGCATGTTTAGAAAGGAAGTTCACTAATCCTTCATCCCTTTCATTTGTGTTTGTTATTTTTGATTCCCTAAGTTGACTTAGTTGAATTAACTTTAGTTGACTTGTTGACCTTTGACTAGGTTTGACATGTTGACTATAGTTGACTTGACTTAAGCCAACATGCTAATCTATGTTTATTTGCTTTGTAGGTTAATTAGGAGTAATAAAGCAATCCTAAGTGGCGCATGGTGATTGGGGAGCATAAATGATGTGGAGGAGAGAGTAACGCAAAGGCATAAAGCATAAAGTAAAAGGCATGAAGCAAGTGTACCTATGTACCTTTGGTCTCCTTTGTTTTTATCACACTTTGGCCACTTTTTGGAGACATAAAAGACACATTCTTTGTCTCCTTTTGTGCTAGAACAAAATTTGCCTTGCACACACCATAGTTAGCTCTTTTGTCTCTCATTTTTGTAACCTTATTTGACCTAGTTTCTAGAAGCTAGGGTTAGGTTTTTGTAGAGACATCCTTAGGTATCTTTTATTTGCTTAGAGGCCCCTAAACTCTTCTATATAAAGGGTGCTCCTAGACATGTAAAAGGGTTGAAGATTTTGAAGTAAAAACACTCTTGTGTCTCAACCATTTGTGAGAGTTTCCTC